>Ga0209092_10003262_pt1 | contig 14215 bp, 10 predicted proteins | sample FraStrMetagenome_FD_187446 | JGI IMG/M metagenome (GOLD analysis project Ga0209092, IMG submission 187446) | Marine eukaryotic phytoplankton communities from Arctic Ocean - Fram Strait ARC3M Metagenome (SPAdes) (version 2) | ecosystem: Environmental > Aquatic > Marine > Oceanic | place: Fram...
TATTTCAACTTTCAACGCAAGAATTACTCTGCAAATGAATACTGAAGTATGCGTTGAACATTACATAATTATTATAACAATCATGTGTATCATGAACACTATTATGACTTAAATATGCTGAATTATAGATCTGCCACCATGGCAGAACCGACCCTCAAGTGGCAGGTGGCGGTGGCAGCGCCACTGTGGCAGACATCTGCCACATCTGCCCGTCACCCTACATTTATGGCATGATAGAAAGTGCATTGCGTTGGTATGACCTTTTTTCCTCCACACTTTTATGGGTATGGGATTTTATCTAAACCCATACACGACAAGTGCACGGCAAATAAAACAATAATTGGAAGTCAGGTCGTCTGGTGATGTAGATCCAAGACCTGCACCTCTTTCCGAACGAAATCGATTTTAAATAAAGATATGACTTGCAGGGATATATATTGAAAACAAAATCATCATAATGTTCAAGATGTTATATTCAGAATATTGCATTTAAAGTACAATGACAAATTATAAAAATATCATCTTATTCTAGACATCTTCTCAGACAATAAATCAGCAAAAAGATTTCCCGATGAGGATAAAAATGATTTGCGAAAAATAAACAAGACCGGAACTCTTTGAAAAGATCCGAGATAGCTATTGTACATTTTTAACAAACACCACAAGACAGAGCAAATACATGGTGCCTGCCTCCCAACCATCAGTTAGATCTCCAAGGTACAAAATTTTGCAGTGTTTGCAACGATAAAATCTAATTAACTGTCTACGAGCGAAATCGAGAGAGGGATATTGTAACAACGGCAGAGAGGATTAACGTTTATGTAGGCGCAGTCTCGTTTTTGAAAATAAAATATTTTAATTGAAATGGGTGAAATATTGACGAACCAACACACAGTCGGATGGTACGGCATAATTGGGACTGGAACATTGCTTTTAATTGCAACTTGGCGCCTCACGGCTCATCTATGGGGGTGGTGTCCAGGAGTTCTTAATAGGGCTGCGGAGGGACCGCGAGCGGAAGGTTGGACGATGAGAAGGGCGTTTCATTTGCTTTTGTTCATTGCGATGTTCCTCGAAACGTTGGGATATGCTGAATTTATTGGTCTCCCGTTAGCGGCTTCAGATGAAATGAGTGAAAAAGTAGGGTATGGTCTGTTGGAAATATTTGGACGGTGCAATTTTGAGTTTGGTGCGTATTCTGTTGCTACCTCGTTGTGGTTTTTGACCATCAAGTCTTCTAGAGCGGGTCAAGGCATTGATTCACTTTCAAATGATCAATTTTACCAACATAGAGTCTGTCGGAAATTTTATTGTTTGCCTGCGACAATTGTTGTTGCTTTTCTTGGGTTGTCCATTCATTCAATAATTGTGTTTGCTAGTTTGTATAATTCGGAATATGACACTTTGCATGATTGGAAAGAAAATTCACATCTTCACAAAGTTCATCTTGTCGCAGAAGGTTGCTGGTGGACAATTCACGGAATATTAGTCTTATCCTGTGCTTGGCTTATGTACCAGCGACTGCTTGCTTTACCGTCATACCAAGATCTGGCAGTGACAGTGAAAACGAATATAGTTACTAGAATGTTGGTGACCATTCTTACGTGCGCGGCCTGTTACATTGTTCGAGGTGGTATGATAATTTTAGCTCGTGTGTCATTGAGTGATGATGACGACGATGATTTCGAAAATGGCGGAAAATGGTGGATCATAGCGATGTGGGTACCGACATTGTTTCCTTCAATACTTTTACTTTACGCATTTAGGAGAATCGAACGAGGTCCATCATGGATTGATGGCGTAAGTTTGGAAACTCAAGAGGTACTTGGCGATCCGAAACCTCCCCAACTCATATGGCAAGAATTTAAACGAATACTCTATGATAGCAACGATGAAATATCAGAGTCTTCACCTTTCGATTATGAGACTTACAACACAGATTTCGAGGACAGCGAAGTTATCAAACCAGCAACGGAAAGAAAGAAAAGTAATGGTTCAAATTCTTTGATATCATTCTCGCTTCCAACTGATGAGTCTCTATTTCAATCTTCTCAATTTTAGTGCCCTTTACGTTGATGAACATCGATTGTCTTTTTTGAATTTCAACACAAGGTCGCGGGGGTCGTCATTATCGTTTGAATGTATGCACAACAAATACTAAGTTATTGAATAGCCACATGAAAAAATATTACAACAATTTATTTGTGGGTGATCGTAGCAATCTGTTGGATTTATTATGAAAGATGTTGGTTGCTGCCTTTCTCTCGGCCTTGTTAATCTTTGTTGTAGAGAAGAATTCTGCCTTTTTCTTGTTTTCGTCTTAGCCTGACAAATCGGAATATTGACAGCTAGCGACTCATTTTTTCTTATATCGTTTGGTACTTGAATGCGTGCAGATTCAATATTTGCCCTGACTGTATTCTATGCCACAAATGGTATGTCATCCAGCGTGTTGCCAACATGATAGCTCCTCTACATTGCACATTAACTAGGGCCCATTCTTAGGGTCTCTACATGAGTTAATTAAGTAAAAACTCAAGTTTATATTTGATTGGAGCAATCCCGAAAATGCCTGCATACATACATAACTTATAGTTATAAAAAATTTATCACAACTATATCGAAATTCACGGTCGATCATTTAAACTTCATGAATATCGCCGCTTCCATCCGATCTTCGTTGATACCCAAACAATGCACTGGATTTTGATATATTATTCTCGCCCATGGCAGATGTGTGACTTTGATTATGATGATGTTTGCGATTATACTGATTATCAGCAGCACCTAGGCTATTGACTCCACCGTGCGCATAAGAGTGCTGGGGAAGGAGGGATTGTTGATGGTGATGAAGTCCAGCAATTGGTTGGTTAGGATTGTTTGTTACGGTCCTCATCAATAACTTATCGAGCATTTGTTCTTCTCTCTTTTTCTTCTTAAGTCTCTTTCTTTCTTCTTTCCTTCGTTGCCTCTCCATCTGTCTACGAAATTCACGATCTATGTCAGCTTTGATGGTAAGGAAGAATCTCAATATGACCCTAGCAGCAGCACGCCTTCTCATCGCATCCATTTTCGCTTCTTTTCGTTTTATAACACTTCTCCACCATCTCTGCAATGTGAGTGTTCCTTGTTGGGCTAATCTTGCATGTTTGGCAGATTGTGCGACTAACATAAGCAAACGCAACTCATTAGCCATTTTCATGGCATGATAGGATCTGTATTGAGCTTGAATCATCGTAGCGCAAAATACCTCCATCGAAAGCTGCTGTCGCGTAAGATGTCCACGAACCAAAGCTTGAAACAAAGTAATTTCATATCGTGTTATGACAAAATGCGAATATCCCCAAAACCGTCTCCAACTTGATTGAATCGTAGTCGCACTAGCATTGATTAGTTTATCACGCAGGCGTGCAGCCTTCGAAATGGCTAAAAATCTTCTTACACATGCTTGGGTAGTTATGATGTCATTCAAATCAAATAAATAATTCGTAAAGCCTATGTAGCCTCGGAAATGCTTTTGAATGATGGTAGCTGCGTTCGTTTCTTTTTCAAATTTCAATTTATGTGCAACTTTCATCGCTAAAAACCGCCTCACAACACTCTGGACAATAAGAACATCAGCTAACGAATGCAAAAAGTTAAAGTAACCGATGTACCCTCGCCATGCACTTTGTATCACAACTGCTTTGCTATTGAGCAATATGTGGCGCTTTCTCACTAGAAACTTACGAATATGAGCTTGAATACAAATGACACTTGCCAAACGCCAACAAGCAATATCCATATCACGCCCCATCCGAATAAAGGATTGAATCTTTAAAACCGCCCACATACTTTCACCGTAATCAAGAATTGCCTGATGACGTCTGACGTATTTTTGAATCACAATAGCATTATACCTATTGCGTTGATGGTTTCGATAACAACGGCTTCCTCTAAATAAGGCTTGAATCAAGGTTGCGGCATATCTAGCACCAAGAAACAATTCTTCACAATTCCAACGCCGAAATATAGATTGAAGCTTCAATATACCGAGGTAACGGTTGACAGCATGAACTTGTGCTAGGTGCCGACGAACTATAGCCTGGATTGGAATTGCAGCCTGATTCAAAAGGCGGAGACCAGCTGCTTGTATAGGGTCAATTTGCGTTGCAGACGTAACCGCTGGTAGAGCTAAATGTGTCGTGTTGATCATTTTTTGTTTACCCATCCTTTTCTTCTTTTGTGTCATCAAAGTTTGTGAATTCATCAATTTTGTAAATGCTCTGGGCGAAGAAGTCTTGTTCGTACTTGACTTCAAGGGTGATGGAGGGGTTTCCTTCATCGCTGGTGGAGAAAATTTCGAAGCCTTCCTTTGCATAGATTTTTGCTGTCGTGTTGCAACGCGCTCGTCGTCAGGGATGTCCATGTCATCATGATCTCGTATATTATCAATTGGCACCTCATTCTCATACATACTCGATACCTTTGTCTTCGACTCTTTCGGTGATCTGCCCTTTATCTTAAGACGTCGAGTTCGAGCTATGAAGCAGTAACGAAGACAAACCAAAAACAAACATGAAAACTCAGCAAAATTTCCTATGAAAATTTCCTTAAACTCACTCACCGAACTCATTTGCCCTCCGTTTACTGTAGCCACTTTGCACAAACGCATGTTCTTTATCACCCTCTTCATCGCTGCTACTGGAAATATACTCAGCCTCCTGAGCTTGATGGTTGAAAAGATTATAAGTATTTATGCCTTTTCTTAAACCGTTCGTAAACTTTTCTTCCGTCACTTCTTCACTAATATCACTTCTCATTGTTTTTTGTTGCTGCTTTGGCTGTTGTTCATCATAAGTAGGATTAGTCATTTCTGATACTTCATCATCATCATCATCATCACCACCATGATCTGTATCCACAATATGATGTTGCTGCGAAGAACCAATCGATGCCGTATGAATCGGGGGTAACATAGGATTCATAGGAGTAGTATTATTCACAAGGATCGTCCTCGATGACAGGGATCGAGATGGCGACACCCGTTGATGGGAAGGACGAATGTTCGACGGGACAGGATGAACACCACGACTTCGCCTTGGCGGCGGTGGAGGTGGCGGCGGTACATCGTTCTCAAACCGGTACGCACTGGGTCGCCTGGGCGGGGGAGGAGGTGGCGGAGGAACATCCCCATGAAACCCATCCTCTACAATGTCTGTTTCTTCTTCTGTCTCCAAATCATCCATATCGATCACGTAATTCGCATTACTTTCCACCGTAAACGCATCTTTCAAAATTCTTCCCTCCATCACAACCGGTTGCTGCTGTTCTTCCTCCTCTTCCTTCTCTTCGCCACTGCCTGGAACATAAAATGGATCAAATACCTCTTTGACAGCATTGTCAGGGGTTGGTTCGTCCAGTGGGAAATCTTCCATCAAAAATCCATCTTCTGATATGTTTAATCTTTGGGGACTGCTGATGCTACCAGTATTGTGTTTATTTGTATTTTGATCATTGTTACTTCCGAATGAAGAATTTATTTTATCTGCATCCCAAGCGTCCATTGTTGTGCGTTCTTCCAATACTATATATAATAAATAATCCAACCTGTCTCTGGATTGTGATTTCTGTCACACCTGCCAAAACCCAATCAACGTCAGCTATTGTATATATTTGTATATGCTTTTTCAGATGAGGGGATGACTCGCACGAGCACAGGATGGCAAGGGTGTGTTGGTTCTCTCTCTACTGCATGTACTCGTAGAGGTCGTAAGTAGAGTAAGTACATAATATGTACCGTTCATGTATTCTCTGGTGTCTGTCTCTATTTTCCTTTGAGCCTGCTGGTCGTGTGAATGTATATGATTAGGGATATCCAGGGTAAATATTTTTGGTCTTCAAACACGATTTGTCGCCAATGGCTTATATGATCTGCCGTTGAAGCATAACTGTGTTTCGGTTGACTGTATAATTGTTTGTATTCTTTTTCGTACAACGCATATGTAAATTTATTCACCTTCTTAAATCGACATGCCATAAAATCAATTTATTTTAATGCTCTGAAAAAAATTACACGGTTACGGACGAATAAAACTCAAGGTACCTAACAAAGACGACGGAGTAGACGACGCTCGAACGCTCCATATCCATACGTCCATTCCCCTCCTCCTCCACCTCCATTTATATATAATATTACATCATCATCATCATCACACAAAGGAAGTACCTATCATCATCCCATTTTTATGCTATGAGAGATATGCCGTGGGGACGAAAAAGTCGTAACAAACGTCAATCGGATGAAGTTATTGATCACTCCAGCGTCAACGATGAAAGTGTTTTGTATCAAAAACAGGTCGAACAACGGATGGAAAATTATCAGAGTCAAACGTATTTGGATCCTATGAAAGATTTTACTCAAACGCCTGCAACCTATAGTAGTATTGCCGGACCTCCGTCGTTTGTTAAATCGGATGGGGCGTCGGTGATTACAGATTTGACACAGGAACAAGAAGTTCGTGATGGAGATGACGATGAGACGATTGCATCGATTACGAGTAAAAAGGATGCAAAGGTAGGTGATTTTTATTCAATTATATGGTAGTGAACTTGTTCTTATAGGTTGTTGTTTGCTTTCACCAGAATATGTTACAGAGCAGTGCATTTTGGTCGCAGCTGGCTGTCGATTCGGATGATGATGACGAGGAGGAGAGGGATCCCCAACGTGACGAGAAACAACAAGTGCTATCTGAAGAACAAGTAGAGGGTAAGTGATCCATTATTTCATTTGGACAAAACCATGATTTAATATCTTTCGTCATTTCTTGCTATAAATTGATTTTCAAAGAAGAATCTAACGCTTCAGTACCATCGAGTAATCACAAAAACAAGGAAATTCTACCCGATTGGGACGAGTCTCAAAAGATTAAGCGAATGCAAAAGGGAGAAGAAGAAGACCAAGAAACATATTCGGCAAAGTTTTTAGAATATTCGGCAGCGATGTGCAATTTTTCGTTTTTATCGGATATTGAATCGAATTTTGCGAATTACTGCGGCGATCATGCGACAAACAATTCGGGGAAGAGGGCTGCTGTTTCGACAATGCCTAGTTCACCCACATCACATCATTCCACTGTAGAAGAGCCTGCTGTAGTAAGTGTTTCATCAGAAGTAAAACCTATGCCTGTATCAGTATCTCCAGAAGACGCACCAGACGATGAAATGTTGTCCGATGTAGCTTCGATGACTAGTTCTACCTGGAGTAAATCGGACAAAAATATGTATCTCCTTGCGATGGCACGTAGAGCGCAACAATCGGCTAAATCGAGAGAGGAGCCACTTCCAGAAGAGCTACCCAAAGATGTCGCTTTGATAGATAACGATGAGGATGACGACAGTGAGGATGAAAATGACGAAATTGTCGAAAATTTTGAAGAGTCAAACGATGCTACAGTTTTACCTAATGATCATTATACTTTTGCAGAAAGGTTTGTACCTATTTCTCCGTTTGAAGAGGATCCGTCCCATGTGCCAACTCTTCTGGTGAAGCCAGAACCTAGAGTTGGGGCAAGTACAGATAACTCGAGCGTAGATGGAAAAGAAACGCTTTCTAATATTGATGTCGAATGTGACAAATTAAATGCTCACAGCCAGGAAGATAATCCAACTGAGGAGGAAGCTAATGAAAAAAATAGTTTAAGTATTGATAATAAAGCTTCTGATGAAGGTGAGGCCTCCAAAGACGTCACAGTTGTGGCGGCAGCGGTTGATGTTACCGCTGTTGCGGGGGTTAAACATGTGGAAGAATTGTCATCAAGTCAGGCGACATTATTGGAACCAGTGCAAGAAGTGTCGCAGAAAGCATCTTCGGATACAAATATAATTGTTCCGCCCTCAGTTATTGCTGCCAGCTCTCAAACCCGTAGTCGCTCGATAGCATCATCTTCCGGATCTGTATCCACCACTGCATCCAATCGTTCTTTGTCACGTCGTTTACGGCTTAATCTTAGAAAAAAGAAATGGCAAGAAGTTAATTCTGATGACGAGATTGAAGATGATCACAAAGATGGTCGTCCTGCTGAACAGCCCGTAGAAACTACGTTAGACGTCGCTTCGACGGTACCTGATAACAAAAAAGACGATCACGAAGTCGACAAATTTGTCTCTGATTTGGAATACAACAATAGTCAAACCCTTGCGAACAATCATGAGACAAAAAGTGATACTGGAACAGTTGCAAAGTTAGAGAATAGTAAGCAGAAAGGTATCAAATTTTCTTTTTCGGTCCTCGGACTATCGCCATCTGACGAAAGCGGAAACAAAAAGGTTTATTTTGCGGACGATTGTAGTTTAGCAACTTACCACACTTCTCAAACGAATCAATCGAACATGTCGCAATGGAGTGCAACTGGAAGAGATCGATATTTAAAGGCTATGGAGTTGAATGAGAACACAAAGAATACAACTTGGATTGACTCTATGCAAAATGCTGCGGTCAAAAATGGATATAGCTGGGACCCACAACGTGGTTGGATTGACCTTCCCATTGCTGAAAAAAAGTTAGCTAAGGTAAATGAAGATACGGAGGAATCAAACGATATCGTAGATTTAGATGAAGAAATGGACCATCAATCAAAAGATGATCAATCAGTCGAGTCTCAATCTCATCTATCTCCATCTATCAAAGCTATGATTCGAATGCAAAGAAAGAAGAAAAACACGAGGAACAAAGGCTTGAAAGTAACCTTTGCTCCAGAACCGATTGAGGTTGAGACCGTTAAATGTTCCGAGTCAGACGAAAGGCTCTTATTTAACAACGATGATGTACATTCAATTGAAGGTGATGGAGAAACTTCAGCAGAAGACGAAATTTCCTACGACGATACCATCAAGACATCAACACCTTCTTCTCGATCAATTGCGCTGCAACAATATGAACGACACAGAAAAGCGAAATCTTCTTTGAAAGACTACGAAAGCCAACTTACAGATGAAGAGCAGATAGATGGTGAAGAATATGGCCAGGTTGATGATCCTGAGGGTGAAAGTTTAGACATGGTTGTTTCTAGGACAAACAATTTAATCATGCGTCTAGAAGGAAAGTCACCAAGTGAAAATAGGGTGGTGAAGTCGCATGCGCTAAAGGAACAACAACATGCAGGTTCTCCAGTTTGCACAGACCCTCTCGTTGATTTGACTTACATATTATCAAACTCGAGCGAGGGTCAAATTTCTCAAGACTTATCGTCTCCAAGCTCTACGAATGCTACTCGCGCCTCTTCAACAAAGCACTTCTCCTATGAAGAAGAAGTAATCGATGAGTCCTCGCCAATATCTACGACTGACCGACGTGTTTCTGAAGTTTCAACTGATATTACTTCTCTAAGCTCTACAAATGCAACTCGTGCTTCGTTGAGTGTACCATCGAAGATCAAAGAGTCATCGACAGTTGACTCTTCAACTGTACAAAGAGATAACAATACACGTAGCATGCAAAAATCTTTGCAGGGATCTACAAAAAAGTCGTGTAGTTCGTCATTTTCTCGTTCGGCGAATACTCGACACTCAAAGCCCAGGTCGGTTACAAAGTCTAGAAGAGCTGCGGGGAACCTTGAGGAGAGACAAGAGGTTAGAACGATCGAAGAGAATCCGTCTTTTGACGCGTCGACCGTATCTACTAAATTCACGTCACATTCGAAAGCAAAAGTTATCAGTATTGAATTTGATGAAATGAAAAATACTAGGCGGCCTCCTCAGCCGTCAACCCAATCGATCGAAACTCGGAGAAGTCCGTTGAATAAATTTGAAGAAGAATCTGCAGAGCCGAAAGCAGCACCACAATCAATATTTGAAAGACTTAATTGCACCGCACCGACACTTCCCAACTGTCAAGCATCGCCAAACTCGTCATTTATGTCGGACGATATCAACAAGAATAATGATTCACTTCCATTGGCTCATTTAAACTTTATGAAGAATGCTTCCCCAAAAGCTCACGATAGGCTCAATGGGTGGGTTTCAACTATGACAGGTCGATGTAGTCCTCATAGTATGGGACCAATTCAAGAAGAGGCGTCATGTGACATGACGAGTTGCGAAGAAGGCGATCATCTTCCCGAAGGTTCCAAAGGAAGAGGTGGTATCCACCAGCAGGCATCCGATGATTCGCTCTCGACAGGCGTTGGTGGTAGTAAAGCCTCTACTTCTTCATACCAACCGGTAAAAGGGATGGTTGGAAATGGGCATTCGTCAGCGCCTATTTCGCGACATTCCAGCACAAACTCTACCCCAACTAGTTGGCAGCTAATTGTCGCGAGAAGGGCGGCGGATAATATGGCCAACGAGAAAAAAGGTAGGGCGAAGCAACGAGCCGAAGCAAATGCTGCTGCAAAGGTCGAAGAAATGATGGCAACGCGAACGTTGTCCACGACTCGCGACGAGGCAATGGTGGATAAACGAGCAGCTCAGAGAAAGAAATTTCAAGAGCTTATAGAAAAGAAAAGGTACTCACAAAAGAATGACGAAAATTTGAAAAAAGACGAGAAATCAGCTGCGCTTGCTGTAGAAGAAATGATGAACAATATAAATTTAAACTAATCTATTGTCCCGTTTGTAGAAAGGAAGGTACTCTACATAATTTCTGCTGGGTCTCATGGTAGGCGTTCGGTTGAACATCACATCGACTCACCTATAAATCTAGCTATCTCTTTAGAGAGTGTGTTTGCGTTGGCAACTTGCCCTTGAAGATTTATGCTGTTTATCTGATTTACAACACGTCAGAAAAGATGAACCCCTAATAACTTCTGTTCTATATTGCGTTTCCAGTATCTTACTCGCGCTAGCTTGTTGGTTAGCGCAAATTTTATACGAGAATGGGCGGGTTTTGGTCCGGTAAAATTTTGATAACACTCTTTGCCCGCATTGGAATGCAATATATCTCACCGTTGCACATGACACCCCCCTCTTTACACACAAAAGTAACAAACAATTTAACTACCGGCATATGTTCTTTTTTTTATATATGAAATTTAAACGCACCAAACTTTTCCTTGTACTTTGCCATTTCGTCACCACAATCGAGTTGATCGACAATAACTTCGTCGTCAACACAAGATATCTTGAAACCCCTCGCGCGCGCTGAGGAATTGCCTAATCAAAGCAAATAATGAGAATGGCGATTAAATGCGTAGTCAATTGTCAAGTGTACACCTTACATAACAGCAGCTGTCTTTTGCACAAAATCCATTTTGATATTTGTTTTCTCCGTCGAGGATTGCAGGTCCAACGCATCTGACTTCATCAGTGTTACTGTCTATCGACAAAACACGCTCAGCATCACAAGGAAATAGAAATATTCTACCATTTGGAGCTATTGCGCCACCTAAATACTTATATTTGTTATCTTGGGGAACGCGATGCCGGCCACTTCGAATAACACTCTCATCACCTATAAGCTCAATAGTGTCGGTCTCGGTGTCCAATTTCAAGACCTGATTGGCATTATTTGGGAATCCGTAAATGAGTTTTTGGTCAGTTGTTGTGATTCCCCCATGCCACTTCCACTCTCCTTCTGGTAGAGTACCTTGACCAATAATGCTGACTTCTTGAGTAGTAGGGTTGATTTTAATAATCCCTGATGCATTTTGCGGAATACCATAAATAGAGCCGTTTGCGGCCAGAAGACCGCCGTACCATTTCTGCCCCCCTTCATAATTGGGACCAATAAAAGTTGTTTCGAGCGTCCGTGGGTCGATTTTAAGGACTCGTTGTGCATTGGCAGGGATGGCCTTTAACGAGAAAACTGGACGCGTTAGTTGAAATCACATAGATATGCACTTGCGTGCGATCACTCACATATATCATGCCATCTGACGCCAAAGCACCGCCATGGTACATCCATGTTCCTTCTAACTTTCCAAAAGTTATCACTTCGGAAGTGTAAGGGTCACTTTAAAAATACAAAGCAAATTTAAGAGTAAGATATTATCAATTAAGCAAGGGAAAGTGAACGGTCCGTTGACGCCGACATGTAAACTGCATCTAACTAGGTGACTTTTCCGTTGAAAAGAAAAGCAAAAATAGTGCAAAAACTGATGGACAAAATACAAATCTATCTACCAATACACGTAAATTAGCAAGAAAACTCACATTCGAAGAACGCTCAATGCGTTGCAAGGCAGCGCAATACAGCAACCCAAAGGAAATGCATCTTTTCCCATCACTTCAGCTGGAACTTCTATGCCACGGAGCCATTTAAAAGGGCCTTTGAAATGATCACCGATGTAATCAACTTCTCCTGTTTCACAGGTAATTCTCAAAACACGGGGATGCGTACCAGGCACACCGTACACGTATTTTCCACATGGAGATGGCATTCCTTCACAAAAAGTAGGTATATATATTATCTTATTATGATTAAATGTTGTTACGACGAAAAACTTACCACCGAGCCATTTGTCTGCATTGAAACAAAATACAAATCTTTAAAATAATTGATAATATTTGACAGTAAACAAATTATGATGAACATACCTTGCCCAAGCATATCTTCTCCAGATTTGTGGCGTAGCTCCCTTAAAGAGGGGTGAATTTTCCCTTGTAAGTCCTTACAACCGATCACATCGCTAGAAAACTTTACGCCCAAGTCAGCTAAATGTCGCAACATTTTGATTTTGCCTTCGCTGTTGTTACATTCTTCATATGGAATCAATCCGTACAGCTCAGCCTGACGTATTGTTAATTTTGGCAGTTGCTGGGATAACTGCTGGTAGGTCTTAACAAGACGTACACGACCATCCTTTTCAGATCTTTGATCTAATTTTTGTCCTTGTCCCCAGTCAGAATGCCAACATTCAATATCAGGTCTATGATCACCAGTGCGCGAAGTGAGATATGCCTCAATCTTCTGTTTGCGCAAAGAATCGTATTTTTCATTAGGGACACATCTAGCAGGAATCATAGACATGTAAGCCACCATTCGAAAATTGTTTGATTGTCTGATGCCACTTTTCAATACTTCATCGTGGACATTCTCATAAAGTTTCATCATCGGTCCTGCTGCAGCATGAACTAAGTCACTTCGCCATACAATAACGGAGCCCTTTCGAACGGGAACAAGTTTTCGCTCCAATCCATATTCGTCTCGCAGTCGATACAATTCTTCATCGGTCAACGGGACCCAGCATTTCGATTTTGTTCCTCGGTATGTTTGTCCAACAATGGCCTGATGGACCTTACTGAATGATTTCGGCCAGCACATGAAGCATCCATCTTTTCCCTCGGAGTCCTGATCCACGAAAGAAACTGAAGATTGTATATAATTTACCCCACTACCAGATGCCGCTTGATCGTAATGCTCTCCAATGGAAAACTTCTGGGGCTTTCCGCAGACGTTAATGTCATGATTTTGTCGAGGGTGAAGCAACACAGTTGTTCTTTCCGACTGATTTTCCGATAAAGACTGTTTCTTTTTTCTTTGTCTCCTTTTCTTCATTTTCTCTTTTTCTTCTTCATCGCTCCGAGTTATCGTTACACTCAATGGCCTACGAGCCGTGAATCCCTCCTTGCTACAGAGCAATTGATCAGTCCCAAATATTCGATCTTCAAACACGCGCTTTGCAACGAGCTCTCGCACTCGACCAAACATCCATCCAGCTCCACAGTTCTGCTGCATATCAGGAAAACTCTTCTGGTACGTTTGAGGCCATGGATCCTCCATATTACCCCAGGTACGATGCGGTCTTGGATACCACGTAGTAGGATCGTTACGATCGACATTTCGTCCGACGGTGGAAAGATACTCCCACATCACCTCAAGGCCATCCTCACACTCTTCCTCGCTCAGAACGTCAGGTATGACTGCATATCCGTCAGTTAAAAGCGACTTGACCACCTCTGAATCCTTTAACAAGTAGGGAAGTAGCGAATCAAATTTAGCTTCCGATGTCAGCATGGTAGACTTTACGCTTGAGATTTCTTTTTGATATTATTTCTATTTTTTGCTTTCCCTTGCTTGTTTTTGGAGATGAATGCCTCCGTGAATCCAAAAAATGGTGATTGGTGGTTGATAACGTTAACCTCTTTTTAGCGAATATTCTTCTCGAACTTCAAATATTCTAAACTAGCTTTGAAAATTGAGGCAAAAAATAGAAATGCACCCGACTAAAAGGGCAGTGAAATTAAATATTCTAGAGATTTTGGATATTCTCTACTATGTTGAAGTTCGCAAAATTTG
>Ga0209092_10003263_pt1 | contig 14214 bp, 12 predicted proteins | sample FraStrMetagenome_FD_187446 | JGI IMG/M metagenome (GOLD analysis project Ga0209092, IMG submission 187446) | Marine eukaryotic phytoplankton communities from Arctic Ocean - Fram Strait ARC3M Metagenome (SPAdes) (version 2) | ecosystem: Environmental > Aquatic > Marine > Oceanic | place: Fram...
AAGTTCTGCCGAAGTACTGCTGAATGTGCAAAGTTCACTGCGTAGAATCATACGATGGATGTTGCGAGGAATTGGTCGTGTTTCTCACTTTCGTCTTAGTTTGAGCACACAATTTTTCACTTTTCGCGATTGCAAGCATCGTGATACTACTACAGTCAGTAAAGTAAACATTCATTTGAATACCTCTCCTGTTACCATAGCCAGGAGGGGGGCTACGGCCATCGAGCGTCTCAGTACAAGTAGATTTGCAAAGTTCATAACAGTATGCTTTTATTTTATTAACTTCTACTCTTGTACCAGGTATAAATTACTTTGCAGTTACAACTTACAACTCATCCTATTTAGGTGTTTCTCGAACTTCTTTGGCAATAAAACATCTGGTCAAAGTTCGCATATATATCTTACACGTGGAGGTTGAAGCAAACGTACGTTTCATACTTTTGCCCAATTTTTTCGAAGGCTTCTTCCTTTTTCGCGTTATTACATGTTAATACGATCCCATTGTGAATCTACTTCATAGTAGTAGCAGCCTAGATAGATAGAATCCAATATATACCAAAAAGATGAAGCTAACTGCCGCTGTCACCTTTCTATTTGCTACAGAGGCTGCTCACGCCTTTATCGTGCAGCGTCCTTCGATCAATGCTGATGCCAATGTATCGCTGAATATGGTGTTTGGCAAGAGTGGATCAGAAGGAACTGGAGAAGGATGGTACGGTCTCAAATGAGTGATATCATCGTTTTATTATGTTTTTAATGGATAATCTATACCTTTACATTTCTTTTCTAGGATTGATCCGTGCGCACCCGTAAATTCGGAAGCGAGTATGAGAAAAACCCTTGACGAAGCTTTGAAGGGTGCCTCTTTTAAAAAGCGTCTATCTCTACTTGGAAGTACTGGATCAATTGGTACCCAGACACTTCAAATTGTGGATGCATGCCCCGAAAACTTTGAAATTGATGCTTTGAGCGCAGGAACAAATTCAGCTCTTATGGCAGATCAAGTAATGCAGTACAAGCCGAAAGTTGCGGCAATGGCAACGAAAGAAGCAGCAGATGATCTTGCAGAACGTTTGAAAGCATATGGATTTGATGAAATGCCTGAGATTCTCTTTGGAGATGAAGGAACTGTAGCTGCTGCCACTGTTGATTCGGCAGACACTGTTGTGACAGGCATTGTTGGAGCCGCTGGTTTGCTTCCCACAATTGAGGCTATCAAGCTAGGAAAAGACATTGCTCTAGCAAACAAGGAAACTTTGATTAGCGGAGGACCCGTCATTAATCCTTTAGTTGAGAAATATGGAGTAAATATACTTGCTGCTGATAGCGAGCATAGTGCTATTTTTCAATGTCTTCAAGGCGTGCCAGAAGGAGCTCTTCGCAGAATTATTTTGACTGCAAGTGGAGGTGCTTTCCGTGATTTCAGTAAAGAAGAACTTTTCTCCTTGTGTGAAAACGAGCCAGAATTTATTCAAAAGAAGGCGACTACTCATCCAAATTGGGATATGGGAGCAAAGATCACTCTAGATAGCGCGACAATGATGAACAAGGGCTTGGAGGTTATTGAAGCACATTATTTGTTTGGTGCATCCTATGATGACATTGACATTGTCATACATCCACAATCGATCATTCATTCAATGGTTGAAACAAAAGATACTAGCTGCATTGCACAACTCGGATGGGCTGACATGAGGTTGCCAATAGTATATTCTATCTCCTGGCCTCACCGGCTTACAATGCCTTACAAACCGTTAGATTTGGCGGAAATTGGATCTTTGACATTTAAAAAACCAGACCGCGAAAAATATCCTTGTATTGACCTGGCTTACGCTGCTGGAAATGCAGGTGGAACTATGACAGCTGTTCTCAACGCAGCAAATGAGGCGGCGAACGAGATGTTCCGAGCTGACGTTGGCCTTGGTTTCCTTGACATTCCTAAACTGATTGAAGGAGCGATGGAGGAACATAAAGCCGATCATAAAACTACTGATGTGACACTAGATGACATTCTTGCCTGCGACGCATGGGCACGAGAATATGTGGCGAAAGCAAGCGTAAAGAATGAATCAAAAATTATTGTGTAGGCAACATATCATATTGAAGATCAATTTAAACCATGTAGACTAAATGAAAAATAAATTTCTTATATAATTGTTCGCATTAACTTGTTCCAGCTGACACGAATTAATTTTCTTGCGACCAATCGAGCATTTTTAACATTTTGTCTTTGTTTTCAATACTCGACCAGCAAATACATTTCACAAAGATCTTTGTATCCACCGGTAGGGATAGAGCACGTTGGAGAATACTACGTCTTTCACATTCTTCCAGCTCTATGAAAAGAAAAAAAATACCCAGTTCGAATGTTCGAATTCAATTGTTACCTCCTCTCATAGTTCGCATGATCGCGCGAAGTTTGATAACAATACAACAGCCGCAAGTTTGGATCTACATGTACTCTCTGCTATCAGGGAACAAACCTAGTACATGTCTTCGAAGTACTGCTCATCCATTATCTACTCTACTGTCATCTGGCCAATGAATATTATCGTTTCAATTCCTTCTAAAAAGTGTTCTAGTGAACTATAAACTACAAGGAACTTACATTTATCCGTCAAGCGAGCGAGCGAGCGAGCGAGTGAGACAGAGAGAATCATGAGCCTCTCACATATCATTTTAAGGTCATCGTCCACCAGGCGAGTTCTTATGCCGTCGTTATTTGCTTCCTCAATTTCAAGGTCAAATAAAAATCATTATCATAATACAGTACTAAACAGTACAGATTCAACGTGGACTGACCGATCAAGCTCAGTACCCATGACTGTTTGTGTTTCATATAAAAGGTTTTCGTCGTCGTCTGAGGCGGTCCCAACCAATCAAGGATTGAATGAGGGGGAAGTGGAGGATGATATTCCTTTCCCAGATGTTAGTGTATATGATAAAGTGGAAGGCTTTGACCTTATTTCGCACTGCCCTCCCCGTGGTAAACTTCAGAGAGGGTCGTTGATCGGAAAAGTTGTGTCTACTAAAATGCAAAAGACTGTGAATGTCGCCGTCGATCGCTTTCGAATAGTTCCGAAGTATCGAAAGAGGCTTAAGTATACTAGGAAATTCATGGCTCATGATGAAGATGAAATATGTGATGATGGTGATACCGTTTTGATCACACCATGCCAAAAGAAAAGTAAGCGTAAAAACTTCGAAGTTGCACAAATTTTGAGGAAGGTTGGAGTACTTTAAAATTATTCCGGGTGTTTGTGCTAAGACAATAGTTAGCTGAATAAACGGATCAAGCTTAGAGATGCAATAATCTTTATAATGAAAACGTATCAATCAAGTTTTATTTATTGGCATTGAATGGTAAATCATTACAAAATGTAGGTTTGATGTCGCGATGACAAGACAGTGATGGAAATCGTATTAGTTTTAAAAGAAAAATTGATTATAGAAGTAGTATTTTTATTCAGCATTAACTACATACTCCGCTTTTTTCTTGAATTGTATAATAGATGTATAGAGTATAAATTTCTTAAAAACTTCCCGTAGTTTCTAATATTGAAGGCTTCTTTTTTGTAACAGCCCGGTCTTGTCACGAGCTATAGAACCGACCATTTGTAAGGTACATATCATGACTGTTGCTTCGAAACAATTAGAAAAGAACGAGATGTATATAAGAAATTCCACATCGGGGCCTACGTAAATGTTATTTTGCATTACTCCAGAACTTGACTTGAATATTTGCTAGTATAATTTCAAATTTTATGAACTCACAACAACTATAGATATCAACATTCAAGAACAGTGAAAAAGGATACTTTACTTTTTAATGGATATCTCTGTTTTAATCACTATAATCTCTCTTGCAGACATCGATATGTTTATGTGGTCAAACATTGTAATGACACGTTTTCTCAGAAAAATTCTTTCAGTACAAAAATGACTTCTCACTCATCACTTTCATCACGTAAACACATTATTAAAATTTATCTATTGTAAATAGTATTTATGTCAGGGGCAACTAGGATGAATATTAAGATATCTACCCATGAAGAATTGCTGCATGATAGAAGATGAATAACCAATTTGAAAAGGTCTTGAAGGTGCGACACGAAACGCGCGTTAAGATATCTATTTTTATACGCTTTAGAGAGAGATTTAGCCTATTAAAGACAGTTTCGAAGCAAAACGAGAAAATATAACATCGAGAAGTGCCTCTAAGCCCTACCACAAGTATTTATTCTTCTACTTCACGAAAATTCTAATGGTTGAAAATAGAAATTGAGGTACTTTCTTCAAATATTAGGAACGAATAGATACCACTCAAAAATTGATTCACCTTAATGACACTTTCGATAATAATGCATGAGAATCGTCATAAACAAAAAAAAATTTAACAACATCCGTAGCCGTAGCCTGTCGAAGATTGTTCTAAGACGCGACTATTTGTTTTGTCTGGTAGATCTGTTGTCGTCCCATTTTCCCTCCCCTCACTAATAGAAAAAAAGTTATAACTTAACTCTGTCAAGAAAACAACATAATTTTATCCAGCTTCCTTACCAATCTTTTTCGTACACCATCTGGGAGATTCGCTGGAAGAGTGTCTCAATGCCAGAAGAATCTAGCGCAGAAACCTCGAGCAGCAAAACGTTTTTGTCTCTTGCGAAAATTTTCCCCTCACGTCCAAAGACTTGGCGTTGGTCACTCAAATCAGACTTGTTACCCACTAAAATTATCTGACAATTACTGTCTGTGTTTTGTTTGACTTCTTCGAGCCACATCTCAACATGGCTAAATGATACGCGGTTCGTGAGATCGTACACAATGATCGCGCCAACTGACCCTCTATAGTAGCTTTTAGTGATAGCTCTGTAACGCTCTTGACCAGCGGTATCCCACAATCTTAACCCTACCTGCGTTCCATTCTCGATGGTAACCTTGGTAGAATAAAATTCTACACCCACTGTTGCTTTCATGTCGTGTTCAAATTTATTATGAACGAAGCGATTGAGAATGTTAGACTTTGAATTACAAAACCAAACGCCGAGTAAAAATCCATAACACATGAGTGTGCATAGATTGATAATAATAAACAAAAGAAACTCCTAAGCTTCAACTCACCTTTCCGACGCCTATAAAGGACACAAAACATCAAGCATAAGTGTCAAAGCGCATGAGATACAACGACTTGTCAACGGCTACTGAGCAAAGTTGCTAGTAAAGAAGGCATTCTGCTCTCGTTTATTTCCCTCTACTCACCTGAATCTCCAACCAACACGATTTTAAATACTCTCTTAAGAGAAACAATTTGAGGTATTGAAAGCATAGATTATTGAGCAAAAATCGGGCATCGAGAATATAATGCTACAGGGAGAAACGCTTCACTTTACCTCGTCGTTTTCCTCCATACCACTCATGTTTCAAAATATTCACGTTCAAAGGATGAGCTAGCTGGAACTCTAGAATGGACTGAGTCGCAACTATTGAACGTTCCAAAAGAAAAAGTTTCGGGAAGATGTACAGATGAAGATAAGAGCAGTAGTGCAGTATGCGAATTATAAATACCCGGAGTTTGCCGCAGTGCGGTCATAATCGCGTAGAAAAAGCAATTGCGCCTGAAGTTGCATTACTACTGCTGCATAACCTCAATCCCGTGGGAGTAAAAGATTTTAAAAATTGAATCCCGCCCATTTCTGATATTTTTGTCAGAATATGTAGATGAGCATAATGTCGATGTCTTCCGCACGTTTGATTAAACTTACACTACCGGTATTTGTTATTGGCGTCTCTCTGAATTCTACTACGGTACTCTATGTCCATGTTTATGTCTATGTCTATGTATGTCAACGAGGTTCTATGCTAGTTTCGGTCATTCGTCTAAATCGATGTTCCTAACAATTTACAGTTGAAGAAAAACACTCCCCGATACACTGGAAAAAAGTACGTACTTTCACATAATATGCCACTACACATTACACAATTGATATGTGAACAAAAACACTAGATCTATTTCAGTAACAAAAACGGATCTACTTCTCAAATTGTTTATACTGTGATATCTTTCCAATAACACTTTTTTTCAAATACGCAGATTATCGATTACTTGAGCGTGGTGAATCTGTCGTCATGTCTCATATGGGGAAATCACTCTTTTTCTATAGGGTCCTAATTTACATCCTGCTTTACTACTGTTTTATCTCTATAAACAATCATGATTATACGTGGTTTTGTTCGAGTTTGTCAGTGCCTTCATCGCAACGGGAATTTGCCTTGAAGGTTCAACATGCGAAGGAAAGAGGTACGTTACAGGCGTGGGAAGATGCGTTAAAAAGTGTCGGTGGTTTGAATCGTAACATGGACATCGGCCGTGGATGTATACTTACCTCTCTTGCGTATTCAATTTATGGAGAGAAATTGGCTGCATGCGGTAGAGACAGAGATGCTGTTAGAGCATTTGATATTTCGATTCAAATTTCAGAACAAAGCGTGAAAAATATCGGTTTGTCTCGAGCTCGTACACTCCAGAGACTCATGAGATATAAGGAAGCAAGAATTGCCTTCAATTCAGTTGCAAGTGTCTATGCTGATAATGATATTAAATTTTCTGATGCTATTATATCTTCGGCAATATGTTCGCTTCGACTCGGTGATGTAGAATGTGCCGAAAGTGTTTTGGAGAAGTTTGCTCACAAGAGTATCCTTATCGAAGGAATGCAAAGTATAGTGAGAAGGTTAGATTATCAGAGGAAGAACTTCGACTATGATGTTGAAAAGATTTGCAATAACCTCGAACTTATGAGATGTTGCTTGGAACGTCACCCCAACGAATTCATCTTTCGATGGGTATGGCATTTAGATTTTCACTCGCTTATCCCGGAAGATCGCAAGGGCATAGAAACTTCATTGACTAACAATTATTTATCTGATGATGAAGTTGTACGATCTTTGGCAAAAGTAAATATCGGACTTTTTGATGCGCCACAAAACATATTTTTAGATAACAAGGTGGAACTGCATCGTTTATTAGCTCAAAGGAAGGAAGCCTTTTGGCCTTCTGGTTATATCTTCCCCGACCAGATAAATTTATTTCAGAAATTTGAACGTAGCGAAGGTCAAGTTGCTCGCCAATGGATACTGAAAGATGATGCAGGGTACGGAAGTCATGGAAATCAGATCTTAACTACACAAGAAGCTTATCAGAAGGGTTACGAATGCGACAGCCAGAAACTTTGTCAGAAGATAGTCAACAACGCAATGCTTTTAGATGGACGTAGGTTTTCGATTCGATTATATGTAATCTACTTTTTAACTAAAAAAGGTATGGATGTATATGTATGTAAAGAAGGTCTTGTAAAATTGGCCTCGGAAAGAGCACTAGACCGTCAGGATGTCATTGATAAAACCGTTATGACGAACTCTGGTCGAGAAGATGATATGCCTCAAAAAACTCTTTACGATTTGCAAACGATTTTTAAGTCCCGAGGTATTGCCTATAAACAATTCTGGGCACAAATTCGACAATTGGTTTCTTCTGTAATGATAACATCTGAAAAACATAATCGGAAACCAACCTGGTCTAAAATGAGTGTTGGAAGCGTAAATCCTTTTGAATATTTGTCGACCTTATCGATACCTAAGATTCTAGGATATGATTTGATTGTGAACGAAAACACCGAAGCGCTACTTATCGAAGTTAACAGGTTTCCGTAAGTAATTTTGTAGAATCTACCAATGTGCATTAACATGAATTCATTTTCTTGTATTCTCTTTGATCTTGTAGAGGCTTAGAACCACGAGGTGACACCGACAAAGTAATAAAAAGAAATGTTGTACTGGCAGCCTGGAGTCTAGCTTCACGTAGAGCTGGTTTGGATTTCCACTCTATTCTTGGTGTACATGACGACCGACTTGATGAAGATATATTAGAATCCCTCTAGTTCGTTTGGGAAAATAATAATATGATACGACAAATGCACGATCAAAAGAGGCAGTAAATTTTTAGCACTTTTGCATCTTCTTTGCGTGCATACGTTTCTACATCTTGTAGCAGTAGCATCATAACATCTTAATTTAAAAAAAAACAGTATTCGAAGGTTCATTTATTAGTCCACAGGAAGAATTGCGTAGAATAAAATTTTAAGTCGAGTCATCTAAAACATTACAGCTGTAAAGATTTTTATTCAAGGAGTTGGATACAAGTTACTATTTACAGTTATATCTACCGTTTTTCAATATTTGAAATTGCGCATTAGCAACTACTTTAGATATACTGCAAAATAATATAGTAGATCTTATGATCTCTGATCCTAACAACTATGAAATAATTTGAACCACCTTCCTTAGGTACACCTCTGGACAGTCTCTCGGTTTCCATATTCTTCAGTCCCATCAAGTTCAACCCCTGAACGAGTGTTGCATTGCGCAGATTTTTGGAGACTTGTAATGTAATGAAACCAATGAGACGGGATAAATAGAATCTCTCCAGCTCTAACTATAGTTTCTAAGGCATCACTTTTGCTTGATTTCTCTATCCACGCCATATCGAAGTCAGAAACATCCTGGATAATAATAAAAAAAAGTTTAATTTGTTTTTATCAACGATAGAGTCAAAATGTATGAGGGGCATTAAAGTGTAATCGCACCTCTATCTTGTTCAAAAGAGCAAAGTTCAGCTGGCTATGTCTGAATGTCGGGTGAGTTTTTTCGTTGTTAATAGCAAGATGCGGACATTCACGAGGTGGTGCTAGAACGTAGCGCTTCGCACCAACCATCATTGCAACCATGTTGGTACCAGAGTCATAATGAGTTGCAGCAGTAACTCCGCGCTCTCCGAAGCGACATTGTATCCCCTTATTAAAGTTTGGATTCCACATGAAGAAACCCTCTCCTTTTGAACTTAATGACGGAAGATCCCGCGAAACAAAGGATTGCTGTTCAAAGGGTATATTTCTCTCTTCTCTTGGTACTCCACTTTGATAGTAATAATGGATTTCATTTGGCGGTATTGACTCTCTATCGGCATATCTTGCATGCTTTGCCCACATCGAATAATCAAAATTGGAATCGTATTCGGGTGGAGGACCCATTGTATCGTAATCCCAGTGTGACTTAGTAAAGAAGGCAAAAAAATTATCATATGATTTCTGGCAACTACCCGCAACACCACCACGTCCTTTCCGAACCATCCTTCCCTGTTTACCCTCAGCAAACCCCCGCGCGACATATTCATCGTTTGACCATAGCTCTCCAGCCTTGACGACGTCGGGTACGTTGTATACCTTGAAAGGCAACATCGCATCTCGGAACTTTTCCGCAGCTATCATTTCCTGTGGATCCTCGTGATTAAAATGAAGCAAAGTTTCACGAAATGGTAACGGAGGATTGTCTAGATTATCTTGGGGCCATCTTTCCATTATTGAACCAAGAGTTTCGAGAGGAGGATATTCAGACAAATCTTCTGGTACCTCGTAAAGCAACTTAGGGTATGTCACATCTACCTTCGTATAGTCGACCTTTGGAGCAGACGACAAATTTGTATCATCGATAAGTTGCCAATCTCCTACGGCATTAACATCCGGATCCGTGAACATGTCGCTTCTTTTCCCGCCTCGCATTTTGGAATGATATTTTACCCATAACCTCCGTTTCTCCGGGTTAACAATACGCGTTCCAAATTCATCAAAAAAATCAGGATACGTGGGATGAAATCGTTTGAAGGAGATATCAGATTCTTCGTGTACGTTTTCCTCAGTTTCCCTTGGAAATCCTCTCCCATTGTGACTTCCATTCGCATGATAACGTTTCGTTTTGTCTCTCCAACTCGTCATTGTTTCCCTTTTTCCACTATCATCCTTCAAAGTTGTCGTCTTAACAGCCGCAGATCTTCTTGGAACATCATCTTTCGAAGTTTTACCAACATTTATAAGAAACAACCCTGCCAATATTCCAGCCATGAATGAAAAACCAATTATAAATAAAAATGAACATCTTTTCACGTATCGATTTCGACGACGAGATCCATCCTTATCATTTGCATCATTGTAATCGTCATCATCATCTACGATTAGAACTGTCTTGTTCTTATTGCTGCCGTAGTTGCACTCGTCATGTCCATTGGTGTCCCTTCTATTATTATGACGAAGAAATTTTTTAGAATGATGTGGTCCAACACCACTGCCATTGTTATTACTATTATTGTTATTATTATTGATGGTGTTGACCTTTCCTCTGTGTAACATGTTTATATATTAATAACACAACGAAGTAAATAAGAAGGGCAATGCTTCTCTAATGTAATCTAATTACTATTATATATTTTTTTCTGTTCAATGATGATGATGATGATAATGATTGTTGTTATTGTTGTTGTTGTTGGGAATCCTATCTCTCGTTTTAAGTACTCTTGTGCTTGTTGGGGTGATTTGGGATTAATTCCTAGAAATATTCGTAAGCGGCACGTGGGATCAAAAATATAGCACGGGACGAGGATGAGTTACTGGACATCAGGCCAAGATAAGATAACCCACTTTCTAGCTTGGTACTGTTATTAATAACACCCAACTTTATCATACACAGTTTTTATGGAAAGTACACCCTGGTACAAGAGTGGATGTTATTAATAAGTTGAAATAAAGAACCGTACGAATGTAGAGATGAAAATAAACGTAATACATAACAACTAAGAATCCAGATATATTGTACAGTGTTAGTATTCAGTTGAAATATATATAAAAGGTGTGAATACGTAGAGTTGAACTCCGTGCGCGTGAACTACAAGAAAGTTACTTCTATTCTTGCATTAATACCTTTGATAAAAGTCGCATAATTTTGGAATATGCAAATTTACAACTGGTACTCTATTTCCGCTCGAGAGAGAGAAGAAGACATGGAACATAAACGATGGAGGACCTATATCTATATCGACTCTTCGTTCAGCGAGCGGTGAGATGCATCTCACGACAAATTATCGTCACTAAGTCCTTCAACCTTAGGCATGAGATAATGATTCAGATAATGCGTAAATATAATATATCTTCAAGTTTAACATCACGAAAAGTATATGGAATTTCTTTGTAAGATTTCACTCCTGGGATTTGTTTGACTTTAAATTCTGAGTTTCGATTTGACACCCTTCTGGATTGCCCCCAACCCTGTATCTGGGCCTGGTTATTTATTCACTGTCTTACTAGCTACCATAGTAACCGCATCGTTGATGTTTTCGTATTTTGAAGCATTCTTTATGAGTTCTTTAGCAACTTCAAGTCCATGTCGTTCGCAAGTTGCCCGCATATCTGGATCTTCAATCGATTCTAGGTCTTCAACATGAGCTATCCCCACTATTCGGCGAAGCATTTTCATGCCACAAAATCCCAACGCATCCACAAATATCTCCCTCATAAAAGCTTCTTGACAAGCAATCAAACTTGATTCATCGGTAAATAGAGAACGATGATACGCGTCTCCGGTGTGCTCTACAGGATCATTCCAAAGTTGACAAAACGTTGCTTCGAAAGTATTCCAGAGGATAACCACTTGTTCCAATATCCATTCGTCGTAACCAGGTGAATTATTGTGTCCTCGTTGGGAGACATAATTAAGAAACAAATTGGCAATTATTGCACCAATGTCAAATCCCATTGGGCCATAAAAAGCAAACTCCGGATCAATGACAAATGTCTGGCCATCTGCGGGTGAACACATTACGCTACCAGTGTGTAGATCCGCATGGAGTAGTGCTTGTGACTGAGTGATAAACTTTTTATTCAGCTTCGATGCAGCAACCTTCAACTGCACGTCTTCTTCAATCATCTTCTTATCGTTATCAAGTTGAGGAGAAGTCCATCGGTTGTTAGGCGCATCTATGTAGGGCTCACGAAAAACTACTGTTTCGGTAAGAGCACACATTTCTGTATTTGTAACCCAAAATTTACACTCTTTCCTCATTTCCGATGCCGAAAGTTTCAATGCAGATGTTCCAAAAAGAGTTCTAGCACAAAATTCACCGAGATCTTGCGAAAGAGTTGGGTATTTGATTCCAGCAATAAGGCCTTTCCTCAAAATGATATTCGGCGGAGCGATATAATCCATGATCATAAGAGCATCTGACCTTGAGAAGTAATGTACCTTTGGAATTAATTTTGGACATAACGAGAATTGAACCGACAGTGCCTGATATTCAAAGTTTGCTCGGTCAAGCGTTAGCGGCCACGACTCTCCGACACATCGTACATAAGGCAAAGCCTATCATATGAAAGTTTTAGCACAGAGCCAATCCACTGAAAAGTTGAAGCAAAATTATAACTTACTTGCTTTACAATAATCTTTTTTCCGTTAGCATTATTTGTCACAATGAAGACTAAATTAAGATTTCCGTCGCCCATCTCGATAGCACTTAAGTCTGATGCGCTCGAAGCCTCAAGAACTGTCATAACAAGCGGTGCGTTCTTTTCTATGTATGTGGGAAGTGACGTACAACTTTGTTCTGAATAGTCTGCAGGAGCAAGAGACGAAATATTATCTACCGAAGAAGTATTGCCACCATTATTTTTCCTACGCACAATTTGATGAAACGAAAAAGGTAAATGTTCCCGTTGAGCAAACAAATACTTATGCATAAAACTTGTGCCAGCACAATTCACTTACACGAAACCGACAACATCAAAAACACCGTTAGGACCTGGAAGGATGACTCCTTTTTCAGTAATAATACCGCTAATTAAGTCGGGTGGAGTTACATCAAACGCGGGATTCCAGCAGGACATCGCTTTTGGAGCTCGAGAAGTCTCGATTAGTTCAGCTGAAGGTCTTTCTTCAATTTCAATATCAGAACCTGAGCGTAAGGATACGTCCAATGTTGTGAAAGGAGACGCGACGTAAAATGGAACATTATGTGCCTTTGCAACAATAGCTAGTTGATACGTTCCAATCTTATTAGCAGTTGAACCATCCGCGCAAACACGGTCCGCCCCAACAACGCATGCATCTACGCCTTTGTTCTATTCAATAAAGACAATATGATTAAAAATGATTCATTCGGGATGACATTATGACAAACATATACACTCTTAAAAATATGATTCTTGTTTTCGTTACCTTCATCAGAGTGGCTGCTGCTGAATCACAAATGAGCATTCCACCGGGCATCTCTTCTTCTAAAATTTCAAATGCAGTTAATCTGGAACCTTGATTATAAGGCCGAGTCTCCAAAGCAGTAATACTCTCCAATTTTCCTCTTCTTTGTAATTCACGCGCCACACCAAGCGCCGTTCCAAATCCAGCCGTCGCAAGCGATCCAGTATTACAAATAGTCACCATCCGAATCCCACCATTACTCAATGAACCATCTCCCAATAACGCATCAGCTCCAAACGCTCCAATGGCCTCATTATCCGCAACATCTCTTGCCAACATCATCTCTGCATGCTTTACAACAGCATCCAAAACAGCTGAAACGTCACCCTCATCTACCACAGCTCGAACCGCCTCAATCATCTCATCCAATGCATTGAACAGATTCACAGCAGTCGGCCTAGACGTACGCAAATACTCGCTCTTCTCCTCTACCACTCTGACAACCTCATACACACTCCCGTAAGACTCCTTGTTACTGCTACATAAATCCACTGCCAATCCAAGACATGCTACAATGGCAATGAGCGGTGCTCCACGTACTTGCATGGTGCGAATCACGGACCAGGCATCCTTCACGTTTGTCACTGGTACGTACTTCTTGGTATGTGGAAGGAGAAGTTGGTCGAGGACGGAGAGAGTAGGTTGTGCCTGTCCTTCCTCGTGTGTGTATATGAGAGATTGGAGTGTCGTTTTCGGTTGGGTCATGGTTATTTTACTGCGTCCACTCTTTTCCTAAGTTTGTGAAAATGAAAATGTGTGTCATTGACTGTTTGGTCCGTGTGTCGTGTAATCGTAGGTTGGAAAAAGATTTTCATTTTAAATCTTTTTTTTTAAAACACTGTATGACCAGGCATGCGACCTAATTTAATTTTTGAGATTTAGATTGGTTTCACTGTGGTGGCTATTCTAGCCCTTTCGGCGATAGGCGTCGGGATGGGATCTGCCCGGATCCTCCCGGAAGACTTGTGTAATCTCTTTCTACAACGATAACCTTTGTTACAACTACTATAACCTAGATATACTTTTGATGGCTCTGCATGAGCATCCTACATTCTATTGTTAGCCTACATCTACTCATATTAG
>Ga0209092_10003264_pt1 | contig 14209 bp, 23 predicted proteins | sample FraStrMetagenome_FD_187446 | JGI IMG/M metagenome (GOLD analysis project Ga0209092, IMG submission 187446) | Marine eukaryotic phytoplankton communities from Arctic Ocean - Fram Strait ARC3M Metagenome (SPAdes) (version 2) | ecosystem: Environmental > Aquatic > Marine > Oceanic | place: Fram...
TTATGAATTTATCGTCCCCGATCGCTAAACCTTTTATTCCTGCAAATGCAGACAAAAAAGGAAGACTCGTAGATACCTTTGTCACAAATGCTCCGTTAAAGTACGACTCGTAACCCCATCATCATACGGTGAAGATACAATAATATGAGTATCTGAGCATGCAACAGTAGTACCAAAATTATCACCACCGGCAGCATCGTCTACAGTTACACTCCCACTCCACTCAAGCGCTGTAAGATTGCCCAAATAATCACCCGTTCACGAATACATATGTGCTATCCCTTGTTGGTTTTGTGTTACCATTTTTAGGGGTGACCCACCGACAACCACTGTATTTGATGCACACACAGAAGAACCAAATGCTTCACCACCCGACATGATTGGTGGATAGACTCCTAGCAGTGTACTTATAGTAGGGAATAAAGATGGTAATAAACTAGGCACGATGGATGGCGTTGTAGTTGGAATAAGCGATGGCACGATAGATGGGGTTGCAGTTGGAATTGAAAAAAACGGAAAAAAAAGATAGAAACAAAGAGAACCGGTTCATGAATCAAGGAAGGAAAACGTAGCGACACACTGGTCGTAAAGGAGTTATCTGTTAGGATGTCTCACTTCACCATAGATCAAGGATGTTGGATCGGGGAAGACTATATGGAAACTCGATATGCAAGGAGTATATTAGTAAAGGATGATAGGAGAGCTGAAGCAAATGGAAGTAGTATCATAAAAAAGGAAAAGGACAGGGGTGGATCCCCTAAATCGTCGATTAAATGAGACGTTTAGTATTTTGCATACATGAGAATGTGAAGGAGTAATACGGAATGAAGTAGTGAAAGGGTAGTAGAAAATGTTTTGATAATGTGTATAAGATAGTCTGGGTGTAATACCAAAAATGGAATAATGAAAAGAAATGAAGAAAGAAATTGTAGTTGTAGTTGTAAACTAGTATAAAAGAAATGAAAAATATAGAGAAACAAAATGACAATTTTTTGTTTCTGGAAAATGGTTTAAACGACACAAACATCTTGGTGATGAATGTATCGATTAAACTATTTCGATGTTAAAGATCGAAAAAGGAATAAAAAGTGCGAGAGGAGCAATTTACATTTGAGTGAAGTCATTTGGGCATGCGTACGTATGTAGATCATTTCGGGGGTGGGTTGTACCGGTTGAAGTAGTGTGTAGGATGGTATTTCGTCATCCTATTTCAATCTCTGCTGTCTACGGTCTAAGTTTTCCCAGTACTACTCAAATAAAAATTAAGCTAAGATGCGTATACTGGGGTTACGGTACCGAAAAATTAAGATGTTTTTAAGTCACTCTATATTATATCACGTACATAGGGACATATGGAGATAGGTTCATCTAATTGAGTTTGAACTTGGTGCGTGGGAAAGTTTTGGTCAGTGTGGTCATGGGATCGATTCAAGTCAAGGATGATTTCGAACTACAATTTTTGATGTTTTTCCCCTTATTTATGCAAGCATGTGTTATAATTTTTGAAAAAAAAATCATCATAATAAAGTTAAATGTATGATGTGATATAAAAATAATTATTCCATGCAATAAACTTCATGATGGATTATTATTGTTTATTCTTAAGTGTTAAAATTCCTTCCAAGAAAAGGAAGTGTCTCAAGATAACAACAAAACCATTTATAAAAAAAGATAGGACAAGTACATCTCAAACTGAATAGTGAACAATAAAAGCCCAACTAGAAAATAACAAGTACCAATTTTAGTACCTCTTATAAATTATCAGTGATTTCTAAATAAGTTGAGGAACTACAATAATTTTCTGCAACTATTCTAGATCACATACAATTTTTTGTCCTCCTTGCAGGTACTTCTTTAGAAACACATTGGGTACACTTTTGCTTGTTGTTGCAATTTAATGTTCACAAATTTATAAATAACATTTAACAGATATTTCATCGCAATAAATGCACATCAATCCTCAATCTTTCAGATCATGTTACAAGTGATTTCTCATATTTTTTTAGAATAAAAAATAGCCATTGGGAACTCGCCCTCAAATTGATTATGATTCGCTTGAAATATTTCCAACTCTTTGCATTCGACTTTTGGTTTATCATTGAACCATAGTGAATCATCAACGGCGATCAAAGTCAAGCCTTCTTGATCACAAAAGGTTAGAGACACAGTACCAGTTAGCTCGTTATCACTTAGGTCTACACTAATCATTCCTTCTTCAAAGATTGACAGCGTAATTGGTCCAGTAAAGGAGTTTGATGAGAAAGTTATAATTTTGAGATTTGTGAAGTTGCCAAATATATCTGGTATAGTGCTCGTGAACAAATTGCCAGATATTCCAAATGAAGAAATTAAATATAGATGCTTCACATTCTCAGGAAATGCTCCAGTCAAGTTATTGTTATGCAAGAAAGAATAATGACTTGGCTACATATAAAAAAAAAACGGTGACACACTCCATCTATAGGGTGGAGATACCTTGCGACATGCTGAAGAAGAAGATATCGACTTACTAAATAGCTTCTTGAGTAGCTCAAAATGTAAACATCTATTTGACCAGTCAGTTTATAGAAGACAATATCGACCCCTACAACCCCGCGACAATTTTGACAAACAGAAATAGATGGAAATCGGTTTTAAAATCACATAAAAATTGGGCAGGATGGATTAATACGGTAGCAGATACTCAAATGGAAAAGATGCCTGAAATACTTGAAAATGCTCTTACAGAATTACGAAAACTTCAACGGCACATCATATGGAAACAAAGGGTTCATAAACACGATAAGTTAAATTATTATTGTGAAATCAATAATATGAGTGCATTAGCAAATGTACTGAAACCTAAAACAAGGGAATCCCCTGCCCTACACGACATGATCTATGATGATTCCCAAAAAGAATACAGACACTGTACTTCCATAGCTGAACAAATAAAAGCAACAAAAGCCTACCACGATAAATGGATGCAACCCCCCCCCGCCAAAAAATCATGTTTCTTTGTACTAGAACTTGTTATAAAAGAAGGGTCACTTGGTATAAGAGGCATAAAATTGTATTCGGAAAAAATTTCACTAAGGAAGATATAAAAGATGTCATCCATAAACCGGAAAATCTAAGTGATGAGATCATAGAGAGAATTATAAGAGTCCACAGAAAACACACAACTAGTGAATTCAGACACTCACATCAACATAATAAAGAATTCAACTATCCTTCTTATTTAATGAATGATGAAGGGGACCTACAGAACGACTATATCAAGACTGATTTCTGGAATGAAATTCACAAAATACCAACAAAAGCAAGACACAACAATTCTTATATAACTGTAGTGGGTAGAATGGACAAATATTGGGCCAATACACTTCTTCTACTAATCTCGAAATTAATTTTAATGATGAGACTCATCCCTAAAAATACCAACATTCCACCGCGAGTACCCATCCCAAAACCCGAAAAACCAAACGAATACAGGCCACTCTCGGTCTGCAACGATCTCTTCTGTTTCGTAAATAATGAATATTCCAAACATGCTGCTGCCGCTATGGAAAGAGCCAATACCCTCCATGATGCAGTAACGACTTACCGTAAAGGAAAAGGATGCTCCTCGCTGGTGGTAATTGAATTATCAGCAAGGGAAGACCGCATTGAGTCAGGAAAATTATCCGCTCTTATCATGGAAGACATGGAATTTTTTTCGACAGGCTCACTCATGAAGTAATACTGAATGTCATGCTGAGAGCAGGATTCCCCAGCATGGGATATGTAGAATTTAAAGCCTCCAGCCTTTCATTTAAAAAAGTCATCATACAAACTTTAAAAGGGCTTGTCCTTTCTACATTTGACTGTGAGTTAGAACAAGGAAACCCGGACAGCCCTAGAGCGGCAAACCTGGTCATAGCCAATATCCATAATATGTGGAGGAAGGCTACACAAAAAAATAACACGAATTGTCAGGAAAACGAATTTTGGATGATTGCCTGTTAGGGAAAAATATGAGATATTCAAAATTGAATTGGCCCAAACAAATAGTACCTGTAGGATGGTGGAGCCTGTGGAGTAGTTATTTATCTTTAATCATAGCACCTTACATCTCTCAACACAAATTGGGATCAGTAGTGAGCAATTCGTATCAGTCTTGGGTGTGGAAAATTGATGCTACCCAAATATTTGTATCTAATTGCAAATCTACATTTCGTTTGATAAAGCAACATACGATGACAAGGACAAAGAAATTTGAAAAGTGAATGAAATATCAGCTAGATGTAACATCCCGGTAGATGTGTCTATACAAGAATATGGCAATTTATGGGTAATATCAGTTTATGATGTAAATGTTAACCAAAAAAGATTGGATATTGATCCCCTCTCAGGTCCCACTGGTACCTAGCGGTCGAAATCATCATAGAGGGGTGTTAAATCCGTTTGACAAGTACAAATTTCTTTGGGAGCATATTTATACCAATAAAAAACGAATCCGTAAGATGGGAAGAGCTTACGCAAAGAATCGACTCATTATTGCAACAAATGGATCTGCAAAGATGAATAGGAGTGTATTTGGATACTGCATTGCAAGACAAGATGGTAAAATATTATTAAAAGCTCATTCATCGGTCGTTGTAGATCCAGAGTATCGATTCTCTGATAGGTATGTACTTTTGGCAATCTTAGTGGCTACCTCACACATATCCTTGCTTGAGAAGATGTTTCCCTTGCGATTCCAATTGGAACACTCGATACAATTACACACGGATAGTGAATACTCGATTATTCGAATAGAAGATGAATCATCAAACTCAACAAAAACTATTTTTAACAGTATTCTCGATGTATTGTTTGAGATAAAAAAGTGTGCAAAAACTTGAAGGCAAAAATTAAATTTTACCATGTGGATTCTCATCAAGATGAAAACCTAGCAGTTGAAGATCTTTCACTACCAGCCCAGTTGAATACGATGATAGCGGATTCACTAGCTAATAAAGAGTATGATTACTCGCCACCACCGTGGTCGAAAGTCATGCCTCGTCTCGAAGCTAGTGTTATCACCTTTCGGAACAACAACCATCGTCTCACGTCGAGTATTGATAATGAATTAATACGATTACGGCGTGACTTTAGTGATGAAAAAGCTGCCCTTAAAAGTTGGAACATAAAAAGAAGATATGCAAAAAAAGTGGATTGGGAAGCATTAGATAAGAATATGAACAAGTGGAATAAATTCAATTATGGAGGAGCTGTCAAATGCTTACATAGATGGTGGGATACGATGAAAAGAAAGAAAAGATGGAACCAGGTCCAAAGTGGAATATGTACACTCTGTGAGGAAAAAATAGAGTCGTGTGATCATGTCCTTTAGTGTAAAGCAACTCGTACTGCTAGTGAAATTGTTTTGGGAGAAATAAATACCAGCATGAAGCAAATAAAATCTAATCCCCTCCTCCGTCGATGGGTCATGATCACGATGAAGCAATGGACTTGAGACTACAAATTGAAACTTCCTCCAGTAAATAGCAACTTATCGATCTTAAGAAAAATACAAAGAGCAATCACAGATCAAATGAAAATAGGCATTGACAATTTTTTGAGAGGATTTGGCTCAACAGTACCATGGGAAAAGAAAATAAATGGTAACAATACATTGTATTGGCAACACCATTGGAGTCTTGTGATATCCTGGAAGTGTTTAGAGTTTCTAGTTCAATGTTGGTGACATAGGTGTGAGCTTTTGCATATGAATAAAATAGGATCGGAATATCAGCTAATACCCTCGTGCTTCGTCTACGGGAAAAATAAAAATAACAATTTTCTGCGGACAAAAATCCTTTACAAAATTGAAAAGGAACGTTGAGTCTGTTTTAACAGTCACGAATAAAAATACTTAGATCTGGTATGTGAATAAATTAGATATTGTACACATTTCTACGTACAGGGAGTTACAGCAAATTTAATGAACTTATAGGGGGGTGGAGCCGATGAGGATTATTTTTTTTTCGTTTGATACCGCCCCCGTCTCTCACGCCACCATTGCCCAACATCTACTCGGCTCGTGACACGAGCCGATGTCCCAGTTTGCTCATGTCTCCCTACCGCTAACTTGCTTTTGATCCAGCCCAGTCCCCTGGTTTCGTTCAAAACCAAATTCTCCCCTCGCCGACCCACTCCCATCAAAGAAATGCCTTTGCTTCCTTCCAACCTTTCTTGACACCTGCTTTTGGCCCCACTTTTCTCCTTGCTTGCACTACTGCAGCAACAGCACAATTGAAAATGACATGTTAACCCCTGCTCTTGATTTTTCCACATTATCGTGGACATCTCTCTCACTTTCTCCAAAGGTCACATCTTACCTGTGTGACGTCACCTCTAAATAATTTTATACCCCCCTAACTAAGTTATTCAAAATGTGTTCTGCATTTCGTGTTCTTCTAAATAAACAACCCTTCATTGAATTTGACTCCCGACCATGTTGTTCCTCCAGATCTGATACCAGTTTTGAACCCAACCAAACAAACTGTCACTCCACCTCATACACCCTTATCTTCACCACAGTACACCAACAGTATGTCAACCTCAAGTTACTCGATCAAACGCAAACTGTCTCACCCAATTACAAATATTCAATTTGTTTGCCGTTTAAATATCCCGCCTTTGACTTCTCTGCTCAAAACCCTGCCTTCGACCCAACTTGCTTCAGCCTCACTAATGTCAACCTACCGCAACGCCGTTTCCTCCCTACCCACGACCGCAACCTATAGTGTGACAACACTATACCTCGTTTGCCAGTTTCAGTTCAAACCAACCGATGACACGGGCATAGCCGACTCCATTGCCACCATGCATAACAATGGAGTTGCACCCACATTCATCAATCCCTCCTGACCGCGGTGCTTAAAGACCAACCGGTCCCGCCTGTCCTTCAAAACATCATTGACTTCGAAGAAGTACACTTCGTTTCTCTAGCTGGCTCGTCGCCCAACTACTTGATTCAGTTCCGCACAAAGACCACCTCCACCACTACGGACGTGGACTTCGCAAGATTTGGATCTGATCGGTACCTTACTCTCAAAGTTTTTTTGTACGACGTTATATTTGAGAGGTGGCACACCAAGTTTAACACCCTAACTGATACTCTCAATGTCTCCACCCAACTCCTTGATTCCATTTTCTTCCTTGTCCCACCATTGAACAACCCACATTTTTGACCCCTATTCCTTCATTTCTGGCATTCCTCCCAAGAGTGCTAGAAGATACAAAACTATGTTGATCTCCTCACAAACTCCTTCCACCAATCTATCAAACATCGCTTTGACCCGGTCCCCAAAATCCACTTCCTTGGCTACTTTTACCAGTTCATCGGGAACCAAGCAAGATCCAACTATAGATTCACCAAAGAACATCTTGCCGACATTTACATTATCTTTGTTTCCAATAGCAACAGCTTGTCCACCCTATCCCCAATCCTCTTTCCATGTTCAGTTTCAACACCAGCCCCTCTGACAATCATGCACATTCCTGTTGCACTGCTACCCATCCCACTTCCACAGACAATGGTAGACTGGCCTCATATTTTGGCTCTGTGACAAAGGTAGTACAAGACATTCAGGCCCGCGAGAGGACCATGACTTCCCTGTCCTCTGTCAACACACCTGTTCCTTAAGAACCATGTCCCTAAATAGAAGCAGAACCCATCCTACATTCATGATCCTCCTCCAAAGAACGTGTCGATGTCTTCTCTTCCATCTCTGCTGCTAAATCCGTTGCCAATTCCCATTCCTGACATTACTCTTGACCTTGTGAACATGTTCAACACAATCAGCATGGTTAAGGCGAGAGATTTGATATATGCACACTTTCCTCACCTCCTACTCTTGTTTGATGTGCTCTATTTCTATCCTTCTAGATGGTACAGAGACCCGACAGGTAACCGCAAGTATTTCATGAGGCAGGAAGGGTCCAGTCAAGGATGTCCTTTTGCAGCCTTCCTGGCTTGCCTGGTCCTGAACGAAGTCCTAACTCCAATAGCTCCCTCATTGGCCCAGTGCAGCAACCGGTGCAAAGCAAATCCCATTCAGGGGATGGTAGTCTTGGAGGCCCTTCTCAGGGTCTACGTCGATGATTGCACTGTGAGCTTATCTTACCCGAACCTTCTCTTCTTTATGGAAACACTCCAATGCATGATGAAGCACTTCGGTCAAGCGAATGGAACACCGTTGACTTCTAATAAATGGGACAACATGCTCGTGTGTGATGACTTCATACAAAATATCCAAAACGAAAATTATGAGGATATCAAAAATGAACCCGTGGCAATACAAAAATACTTCAAAGCAATGAATGCGAACAACAAAATGATTCGATGTCAACCAAAATACAAATATTCTCTGGAGGATTGGAAATGGCACATCCAACACGTGAAAGAAAAAACATCTACATCACCCGCAGGACGACACTAGGGACATTTTACAACATTCTTAAAACATAATGTGGCAATATTTGAAGATATGTATCATATCATGAACATTGCATTTGCCAATGGAATCCTCCTGGACTGATGGAAAGATACTGTTACCGTGTTAATCCCAAAAGATGATGGAATCATAAAAATTCACAGGTTGCGACCATTACACCTTGTGGAACCAGAAGTGAATGCACTGGCTAAGGGATTGAGGGCGCGCACCCTCATGAAAAAAGCAGAACGGACCAATAACACGACTGACGACCAATACGGTGGAAGGAATAATAGGCAGGCACAATCAGCTGTGCTCAATACAATCCTTTATTATGACATCAATAGATCATCTATGACAACAGCTCAATATGATGACATATATATGAAATCAAATTATGATAGAGAACTCCCCCAATTAGTATTTGCGGAAGCAACAATAAAATTGGTACTCCATACTCACGATGCGAATTTTATGGTTAATTTTACTGAGAACCAAAACTTCTATGTTAAGACGGCGTATGGTGTCTCTCAGGAATGCTATAGGTACAAGCCGGAGAACAAATTATTTGGCCTGGGACAAGGAATTGCATGGTTTGGTCCAGGATGGTTAACCTCAAGTGATACCATAGCTAACTGCAAGAAAGAAACTTGCCATGGAACGATATACAAAAGTCCATATCATGATTCAATATTCGTCAAAAAAAATCAGGACATGTTTGTGGATGACACCGGATGTAAATAAATAACAAATAGTTTATTTTAATTGGAAACTAATCACATATACAACGTAGGGAGGAATTAGCCCAACAGTCCATTTACGTAGAACCTACCGTAGGCTGGTGCCTAAAATTTTTTCTAATATCTCCTTGTTTCATTTCACTCCTAGATTCTTTATCGATTATGCTGCACTCCACGCGTAGGACCCAATTTTGCACGTTCCGTAATGGTGACTTAGATATATAATCTGATGTTCTATTTTGTAAATGTGCATCTTCTTGCAATAAAATTTGGGGACGTTTTTTTAACGTATTCAGCAATTCTAGAGCCTTATCACGCGTTCGGTACTCCAAGAGTCCAGTTTTCTTGTCCGCCAACACTTCACATCGAAATTTCCAGCTTTTCCTCATAAAGTCCTGTAGCATCGTAATAACCGAAATAGCCCATCGATCTCCAGTAAACTTGTTCGAGGATATTTTCTCATATTTATAATATTTGGCCTGAACCCATGAGAACTCCCTTGGAATTATACCTTTGAAAATATGACGGAATCCCAATTTGTTCATCACCTCCATAGCGGCAGCAACATCTCCGGTATGTTCATGATCCGATGGCATTGTTACAGGAAAGGCATTGATTAATTGACAAATGACATTGTTAATTCGTCTTTTGAGTACTGGAGATGTTCTGAGTGCATCAAGATTATCAGACATCAACTTAACGTTCTTTTTTCTCTCAACGGTTACTGTAGCTTCAGTGCACTGAAACACATGAAGCCATGATTCATCACATTTACCACATACTAGGGGGCAAATTGGGGTATCAGCGAGCCCGTTACGTTTTGCCATTTGCATAGTATGCCATTGCTCGTAAATGGCTTTGGTGGTGGCATATTTTTCGAAACGGGGCATTTTCCTTCGTGCTGCTCTTAAGTTTTCCCAGTCAATTAATTTGAGCCTGGAAACTGGTATTTTCCATATGCTCACCATTTTTTTTTCCGCGGCATGTCCATTTTTAAATGCAATTATTTTTTCTGCAACATATGATGATGGTCTCTCAAAAAGCATAGTGGATGACACCGGATGTGGGTCTAATTTTGCAACAAATGAAAGAGGTGTGATGCAACAGGCACAAATTAACTCGCAAAAACAAAGTGACTATGTTGACGTTACAGGAGGCATGATAGCAGCAGACAAATGCCACTACTACCACGTTAAGTGGGCGTTATAATATGAATTCCAAGCACCTGTGATTGATGAAAATGCACAAAGTGATCTATACCTAAAGCAAGGAGACGGGAGAAAAAGGCCTGTCAAAAAATTACAATCTAACGTGGAACACAAAACGCTAGGTTGTTGGATGAACCCAATAGTTGTCCAATGCAAAGCGTACGATCAAATACGCATGTTTATCTTAAATTGGAAAAATGGAATCTTGCACTCCAGTTTACCACCCCACCTGGTCAAACAGTCTTACGAAACGGAGCTACGAAGTCAGATACGATACCGCATGCCTATCTATAGGTTTGATGATAAACAATGTAATACATTAATGAAAATCATAAGTCCAGTCCTACTTCATGCAAACTATATCAATAAAAATTACCCCCGATCATTGATGCAGGCAAACTCACAATATGGAGGATTGGGGATCACACATATATATGATGTCATGGGAATAGAAAAATTGAAGTTTCTCTTGATGCATATACGCCGCCATGATACAACTAGAGATCTCCTACACATATCAATGCAACAAACACAAGTGGAGTGTGGAAGTGAAAAACTGTTTTTTGATTTAAATCACGATGTATATGGACACTTCACAACTCCGACATGGAACACCAACTTATGGCAGTACGTATCAAGCTGGACAATTACCATGGATTCAAATCTGCATGTTCAAATAAAAAACCTCGAGTCAATGATGAATTCATTATGGACGTCCTTATAGGAGAGGGAAGCCTCATCAAACTGGAACTCATTGGAGTGAACAAAGTACGTCAACATCTCAACTTGCTGACCCTATCTGACATCACCAACCCCAGAGGAAAAAATATATTAAGAAGTATAGGAGAAGGAAAAAAAGGAAGAGACAGCTGGTACACCTTCTCTACGCAGGAACCAGCAAAGAAGTGGACAAATTGGTGGATGAAGAAAGTGTGCCCAATCCTGAATAAACACCTTGCTAAAAAACCACTCAGTGAGTAGAAAACCACACCAAACCAGAAGTGGGCTTGGAGCCATGCTACAAAGAAAGCGAATGTGATCCAATGTGAAGGAAAGATATACACAAAATATGGAAATGTGTATACTAGTCAAAATGATGAAGGAAATTTATGCGAATACCAGTGGAATAACTGGGCTGATATAGCTTTTGATAGGAAGGGGCGACCGTACATAGTCGCAACTATGCATAAGAATTTTATGGAACCACGGGAGGAAAAAGAAAAAATCTTTGAAGATGAATATGGAAAAATGTGGGGAACTGTAGAATATTTGGAATCAAAAAGTATAGCAATAGAAAAAATCGTGAATGGGGATGTGATTATAGCAACTGATGGCTCTAATTAGAATGATGAGGGAACCCAAGCGTGGGGAATAGCAAATAAAGAGGGTCGATTCCTGGTGAAGGGGAGAGGAAGGGTGCCGTGTGCTAAAGCTGATGCCAGCTCGTTGAGACCGGAAATACATGCGATACTGGCAGCCACGACATATGTGAACGCGATCCATCAGAAAATATGTAATGAAAATTCCGAAAAAATGAAAACTATCTCGGTGTTCACGGACAGCGCCAATGCTATCACAGATATGCAACAGTCATTATATGCAACAACGAAAAACGTCTTGGAAAATAATATTGATATGAAACTGGAACTAAAACAAGTTCTCCGAAACTCCCTGGTTCAATTTGACCGCATCCATGTGAGAGCCCACCAGGATGAATTAAAACCATATGAAGAATTAAGTATTGAAGAGAGAATGAATTGTGAGATAGACAAATATGCAGGACAAGAGTATGAGACAAGTGCACAAACTCATCTTGAATAGGTCCCGTTTCTTAATGTTCAAATTTGCTCCCTTACACTTCCATTCTCGCGACCAACTTCTAATGTGCAAGAGCAACTTACGTCCTTTACCAACGGACATAAGGCAGAGAAACAACTATCGACTTACTGGAACGTTGATGAAAACTGGATGTGTAATATAGAATGGAAGGGATTTCGAACAGCCCTAAGACGACATAAAGGAGAAACAAGTGGAGCGATTCCACAAGCAGTGGGCCACTATGTATATGATGAAAAGAAATGGGATGAGCGACACTTCTAGATGCCCCTTATGTGAAGAACAAGTGGAAACTTGGGAACATGTTCGAAAATGCGGGTGTCCAGTCATGCGCCTTACTAGAAGTGTGCAATTACAATCAATGAAAAGAGCATTAGGAAAAAACATACTCACCCAGTCCTCCAACAACGCATCCTGGCGGCAATATTACAATGGACCCAAGGATTTGAGGTATCAATGCCTCAAAGAGACTATAACCTTGATGAAATAAATGCCGCATTTAGAGACCAAAGAAACCTCGGGTTTGGGAACATGTTCTGCGGCATAATAAGTCATAAATTTGGAGACATCCAACAGTCATACTACGATCAACTTCAAATTGACAAAAAAAGACTCACAAAGCATGAATGGAACGTGACACTAATTAGGGAATTCCTTAAATTCAGCGAAGCCATGTGGGATAGAAGATGTAAGTTTGTGCATGAAGATAGTGAGCACTTGATGGAGATGCAAACAAGGAGCCTTGCTTGGAAATTGAAACATATGGCACAGGGCTCACCGTGGATGATAAGAAATGATGATGCACATCTACTCAGTAGGGATAACTTCTTTTTTAAATGTCGGGGCTGTTGCTTTGACTCGTATTCAATTTTCGCCATTGGCGGGTTACATAACCTATAGGTGGTGTAATTATGATTATAGTAACGTCATAGGAGATAATGTACGTACGTACAACAATAAAAACATATGGTTTTAGAGAGGAGAAGACGGCGTTTTTCGGGACTGAACGGTTTTAAGGCTATTACGGAGATTCTCATCATCGGATCTTCATTTTTGTTATCACTTTAGATTCATGTTCTACAAAGCTATCAAAAGAGGTACCTTGAATAGAGTGGCAACCTTAGCTTGTCTCTGAAAATTCAATCAAAAAATATTCTGAATTCGTTAGAGATCAGCGTTTTATTCTTCAATTTTGAAAATAAATTCTCGATTTTCTCAAGAAATATCCAATTTGACGGAAAACTAATTACATCACCAGAAGCAGAAGGTACATCGGGAGCTAGGAAGTACTTTGGTTTTAATTTCTACAAGTTTGTTCAAGAGCTATTCTCTCTTATTCGACTCGGAAGGGTTAACTCGGGTTGCTTCTGAAGTTATTTTTCAAAATTCTTTTCAATATTATTTCAAAATTCGAAATCCAAAGATGGGCAAGAATAAAATCTCCCGACGACAAGGATACTATACACCTTTTTATACCTGGGAAGTCAAACTAAAGTGTAAGTCTTCACAGGTAGGTACTGTAAAATTCTTTTGTTGTTTGCATACATTTTTATCTGTGATTCTGGCGGCTTTTAATCATTTGGGGAGTCGCAAAAAGTATCACAAAGCCCGGGGCTGATGGCGCTTTCCACGAAAACCCTTCGGGGCCGAGTAAGGGGAGGTTTAAAGTCATCCTAGCCTCTTCGGGGGGCCCTGGCGCCGCGTTTTACTGGGGAAACTCTTGTGCTACCATCGTGTAATTGGCTTGGTGGACCCCCGTTAACAAAATATACCGCAGAAACAAACAAACAAACAAACTAACGTACGTACAACAATAATCTTGAACTTATTCTCACCTAGAGGTGCGAAAATAACTATATTTTATTATTTTGATAGAAATGAAATGTCCGAGAAAGAATCACGAACCACACTGCAAAACATCCTCACAAACCTCCCCCCCTCCAACAAACCCAAAGCCCATCTACATCCCTCCATCCTCAAA
>Ga0209092_10003265_pt1 | contig 14202 bp, 18 predicted proteins | sample FraStrMetagenome_FD_187446 | JGI IMG/M metagenome (GOLD analysis project Ga0209092, IMG submission 187446) | Marine eukaryotic phytoplankton communities from Arctic Ocean - Fram Strait ARC3M Metagenome (SPAdes) (version 2) | ecosystem: Environmental > Aquatic > Marine > Oceanic | place: Fram...
CACGTGTAAGAATGGTCGTCTGATGTTAGTTCCTAAAATTTGATCGTAAACTGTAGAAGTTCCAGCAGGAATTAATACACCTTCAATAGAAGAAGGTCCTACCATAGCACCTCTTGTAGAAGCATCATTTAAGTATTTCCAATCAGTCTTATAGAAATCATAAGATCCTCTACGGAATCCGCTAAACCCTAAGTTTAAAGCCATTTCTTCAGAATTTTCAAATAATCCAAAAGCAGTACCACCAGCGTATCCACCAGAGATAGAAGCTAACATATCGTCAAAATCCAAAGCTGTTTGTCTTTGTAAGAATAACATGTTTTCTTCAATTGCTCCTTGAGTATCTAAATTTTTCAAAATAGCATCAAAAGAATCAAGTCCTGCAGCAGCAGTAAATCCTGTTTGTACATTACCTCTAGCAGTAATAGCAGCAAAAAGACCTTGTGTACCAACAGTACCCGCATTAGCAATCGCACCTGAACCAGCAGCAGCAATTTCACCTTCTACTAATGACATTTCTAAGTAATCTTCAAAACGTAAACGTGTTTCAGATTCAGCTTTTAAATACCATAAGTATCCAGATGTCCCGTCTTCAGTAGCAACTTCAACCCAACCAATTTGTGCCATATCAGATCCGTTTACAACGTATTTATTTCTGATAATGATAGGTGAGTTAGAAAATTGAGTGAATTGTGGATCAACACTTATATAACCATTTGGTTGAGTAGCAGCGTTAAAGTTTGGAGTAGTAGATCCTTTTTGATATTCAGAACCATATACAAATACTTTAACATTACCAGCTAAACCAGCAAGAGCAATTGTAGCAGCAGTGTAAGGTAAAGCAGTAATTGCACCAACACCTGCACCACCTGGGGTAGAAGCGCTAACATAACATTTTACTTCACCGCCAAAGTCATCCATTACTACAACAGTAGCTCCAACAGATATAACATTTGTTACAGAAGCAGCAATAGCTCCTCCAAAGTTAATAACATTACTAGCTCCATAAGCAGGAGTAAGTCCGTCGTAAGCAATGTGTAGTCTATTTTGTTCAGACCAAATTACTTGATCAGAAGTCATTGGCATTTCAGCGCCAACCATTCTTAAAAAGCCAGATAACGTTCTGTTTCCATAACGCTCTACTTCTTGTTCGTATACTTCAGGTAGATATTGCTGTGCAAAATCCACGAAGTTAGCACCTGCAGCATTGTTCCATTGTAGGTAATTGCTGTTTAATACTTCTTGTGCTTGAGATGGGATTAAATTCCCAAATTGAGGTTGTAAACTCATAATTGTTTAAATTTTTTTAGTTAAATTTTTTTGTTTTTATTCTTAATTTAGAAGAATCTGCACCACTTATAGACTTAACTTTAATTCCATTTACAAAAACACTATTAGCATTGCCTTCTTTTCGGGCTTCAGTTGTAATGTTTTTAGACTTAGCAACTACATCTTTAACTGCATCTGCTTTTCCTTGTTCATAAAAGTGTTGTGCTATAGTATCCGCGTGTCGCGCAGCATACATGGCTTTATGATAACCTTTTGGATCCTTTAAACTACCATCGTCTGCTAAGAACTTCGTAACAAAATGGGTTATGTCTAATTGATTTTCAATTACTTCGTTTGGATTTTTAACGCCATACCTAAATTTCTTTTCTCCTAAATCAAAATCGAAACCTTCGAATTCATTATTAAAAGTGCTTTTAGTTACACGTTCAAACTCCTCACGTTGTTTGGTTCTCACTGCTTGGTCTTCATTGTATCTATTAAAAAAATCAACAGCTTTTTGTTGGTCAGGATTAACGTTAGATTTCAACTTGATTTCATCGTAATACTTATCCTTAAGACCATCTAAGTAGCTCTTAGCTTTTCCAATTTCTTCTTTATACGCTAGTTTCTTTTTTCTAACATCGCGCTCTTCGTCTACCTCTTCATCATATTTAAAATTATCTTCTAATAAAAAGTTAACTTCATCATAATCTAAGTGTGGACGTGTGTTTTTATAATATTCTCTAAGCAAAGTACTGTTATCAACGTTTGAGTAGTCAGCATTTAATCTAACATAATCTTCAATTGTAGAACCAGGTACTTCATCCATAAAAGAAACTAGCTTTTCAATATTTTCAGGCAAAGGTTTACCTAATACTTTTTGATCTCTTACAGCTTCTTTTATTTCTTTTTGTATTTCTTTAGTATCTACTTCTGAGTCTGATATTTCTTTAATAACATTCTCAACGGGTTTTTCGTCTCCTTGTCCCACTGCTTGCAGTTCCACCTTGGATCCTTCTTCGAGTAACACGCTTTCCTCTGAGCTTTGCTTTTGAACGGCATCTAAATTTATTTTTATTGGTTCTTCTTTTTTGTTAACTGTAGCAAAATCCATTTTAACAGTTTCTGGCGGTACAATTAATTTTTTAGGTATTTTCTTTTTTACTTTAAAGTCACCCTCTTTTTTAACAGGTTCTTTTACTTCTGCTTCTTTTGACATAATATAATATAATTAAAAATTGATAATTCTTTATCTAGGATTAAATTGCTCTAATCCAAACCCTCCTAAACCGTCAAATCCAGCAGATTCAAAGTCTTGAGGTAAAGTGTTGTTTTGTCTTTGATTTATTAATTGAGATTCTTGTGTTCCTTGTTTTTGTATTCTACTATCTTTTCTATCTTCAATTTCTTGTTCTTTTCTTGTTTCTCCTTGTGACTTCATTTGAGCTAATTGCATATTGTAACCAAACTCCTCTGCCATTAATTCTTTTTTTACTTTTGCTTCTTGAAGCATTTTGTTTATTTCAAACTGTATTTTTGCTTGTTCTATTTGTATAGTTGTTTCGGCTAACGCTTGTTGTTTTTGCATCTCAGCTTCAATTGCTTGTTGAGCAGCTTGAGAATTTGCCTGAGCCTGAGCCTGTATGTTAGCTTGTTGATTAGCTTGATCTCTTGCAGCTTTCTTTTTACGACTTTGTTTTAATAAAGCGTTTGCAAGTTTTATGTTTTTAACTTGACGTATATCAATAGCATCATCTAAATCAATGCCACCGGAAGCTAATGCTGTTTGAATGTTTTGCTCTAATTGAGCTTTCATTTCTTCGTCAGGTTCTAATTCTAAAAATATACCAAAATCCATTAAAGTTTTCTCCTGCAATTCTTCTAATGTTCCGGTGTTGTAAGACGATATTGAATCTATTAAAGCCGCTCTAGTTAAAGGATAATCTAATGCATCTGCTATTCTCAACGCTATATTTTCGCATGTTCTTAAGGTTAGATATAATCCACCCTGCATTACATGTCTTAACGCTGTGTTTGAGTTTGCAGCTGCAATTTTTTGTAAACCTACTAAAGCGTGAGCATCTGGAGTACTAGCATCTGTTGCTTCGTTTAAACCAGTTACATCTCTTATCATTTGTAAATAATACTGATAAGTTTGTATTAGTGATGATATTTTAGCGCCACCCGCAGATGTCTGTAATTCTTGAATAGGCACTTTACCTCTATTAGGATCTCCTTCTTGTGTCATAGATCTACCTACAATACTACCTGTTTGAAAATACATATTCAAAGCCTCTTGTGCATTGTAATTAGTTCCATTACCTAAGTCAACCTCAGCTAAACCATCAACATCTACAAAAACACCATCTGGAACCATTCTAGATAACACTTGTTGTAGTTTCAAGTGCGTTAATTGAATCATATCAGCAAAACCAGTTATTCTACTAACAGTAGATTCTATCATGCCTTTGTACATTCTAGGTGCACATATAGAATAGTTCATGTTAACTTTAGTAACATTAGCGTTTGGTCTTGTCATGTTTTCAGACAACTTCCATTCTAACATCATTTCGTGTCCTAGTATTTTAGCCCCCGTATATAACACTTCTATAGCTCTACCAACTCTTTCAAAATTATCACTTTCAGGTGGATTAAAAGTATCTGGTTTTTCTAAAGCCTTTTCTAAACCTTGATCAGTTTGTTTTATTTTAAAAACTTGATTAGAGTATGTTTTGTATTCAAAATATAAAACTTGAACTTGGTTTTGAGAATCTTGTTGCGCATAGAAGTTTCTAGTATAATTTGCATCTCCAGGAAACTTTTCTATTTCTTTTAATTCATCATCTGTTAAACCTGGAAATTGTTTTTTAAGCTCTACTAAACTAATAGACTTAACTTCACCAGCGTAATATATATCTTCAAAATTAGGATCATCTGTGTAAGAATACACCAGGTTTGCAGGATCTACATAATTTAACGTAACACCATTAGATAAATTAAAATCAGTTTTAACAGCACCTATACCAATTATAGTAAGATCAGCCATTAATCTTCTCTTTATTAATTCATACTTATTAGAAGCTAAAACATTTTCTATAGCTTCTTCTTCAGCAATTTCTATGGATTGCTTATAAGATAATTGCATGTGAAGATCTAATTCGTCTTGAGATTCAGGTATATTATTAGGATCGTTACTATTAAAGAAGTTCATGCCAGTAGCGTCATTTGTTGCTTGGATTATTTCTTTAGCGTACATGTCTCTCATTATAGCGTCAGCATACTTTGTTCTTTGCTTTAAAGATTCAGGATCTTGAGCGTAAGCTTTTATATCAAAAACTTTTTGAGACATACCGTTTACTATAATATCTACAAATTTAGGTATAATAGGAACTGGCTTCCAGTCTAAATTTAAATAAGACAAATCACCATTTATAGATAATTCATCTTTGTATTTTTGAACAGACTGTTCACCTCTTGCATAAAGTCTTAGTCTATGGAAGTTTAACCAACTATTTTGGTATCTATTTCCCATACCACCTCTGTCCCCTGAGAACCACTCACCTTCTATAGCGCGACCTACGGCGTAACCGTAATCATAACCTTGCTTCTCTTCGTCCGATACTACTTGACTTGGAAATGAACCTACGTAATTAGTATAAATCATTTATTGTATTATTTTTGAACTAAATCCTTCGTTATTATATTTTTTAAAACCTAATGTTTTTGTTTCTAATTTTCTTTTAAATATTGGATTATACTTATTTTTATTGCAAGCCATTATAGCCAAGCCCGAGCTAATTGACGCATCGTGCTTTGTTCTATTATTTATATCAAATCTAGCCCAATCGTTTAAAGTTCTTTGAAAATAAACATCACCATATGATTCTCCTAAATTGCCAACATAAGTTTCTATGTAAGACTCAATTGCAGCAGCGTGAGCTTGCTTTATATCTTCACTGGAATTAGGTATTCCACCGATTTCTCTTTCTGTTACAGATAGTTTTGCTATAGCTTTATCGGGTCTATTCATAGAAAAACCCCTATAACCTCTTCTTTTAAAATAATACAAAAGTCTAGGTTTATTGTTTTCAGCTAGTATTGGCATGCCATAAAAAATACAAGCCATTAAAACATCTTCAAAAAACATTTCCGCTGTTTGAGGTCTAGCTATATATTCTAAGAAAAAACTATTCATGGGTGCATTTTCCATAGAAAACTTAGTTAAACCGTGTAGTGATCCATTAGAACCACGAGAATCAACAGTGCCTGATATGTCATAACTATCACAACCAAAAGCACCTACGTGCTCATTAGCTGGATATTTTAATCCATTTTTTAATATTAATCTATTTTGTAATTCCAAAGGTGGTATCCAAGAAATCTTAAATCTTCCATCTTTGTTTGGAACAAACATAACCCCTTTTGGATTATCTTTTATACCATGGTGCCAATTAAAAGATCCTGTTGTTATTAAAGATTCACTTTTACAATCTTCATTAAAATCAATTTGCTCATATATTCTAGTTAAATTAAATATAGATTGTTTAGCTTCATCTCTAAAAGCATGTTGCTCAGTTCTTGGAAATTGTCTGTAAAACTCATTTAAACCGTCTTGATCTTTTTTAAGACCATCTACTTCGTTTTGCCAATACTCTATTACACCTTTTTTTATTTGTTGACCGTGAGGTCCAAAGGTATCTTTTTTTGGAGTGTCGAAGACAGGTATTCCATAAGAGTTAATGTATCCTTCGTAGTTCCATTCCATAGGTATAAACAAAGAATATAATCCTGAACGAGTCTGTCCATTGGCATTTCTTTCGTTAACATCTGAATCATAATATAATTTTTTGAAGTTATCTCCACCTTTATCTAAAGAGTTAGATGTGCTTCCCATCATACATTTACCAATTATTTTACTACCTAATCTAAGGGTTGTTTTCGTAACCCTCCAGTTATTGAGGATGTTGTTTGGCTTTTCCCATTTACCGCTCTCATCGTGTACTAGTAGTTTTAGTTTTTCCCCATCGTAGGAGTTGTCGCCTGTATTCTTCCAGTCGATCGTTGTGTCCAAACCGGTAATCTCTTGTAGTTTTTCGTTGGAGTCGAGTTTTCTCCTGGTAAACTTCGAGGCGGGGACACGATATGCAAGTTCGGTTTTTGGCCTGTCCATACCGTCTTGGATCGGTTTGAAAAAGAACGGGTAGTTGACCGAAATTGGTACGACCTTATCTGTGAACATTTTTTTTGCATCCGGACCAGATTTGGACAATATCCCAAACCGTGAATCCGTTGATATTGTTGCAAGGTTAACTGATTCAGCTGAGGACATAAACGAGAATCCGCTTCGACGGTTCTTAAGATAACACATACCGTAAGACCTGACGTCGGCTTTGCAAGCTTCCCAGAAAATGTAGAATAATCTATTTGATTCCCTAAAGTCTGGCTGCCCAACGTCAATCTTGGACCACTGCAAGTACATGTAATGAGTACCAGTAATATAAGTAGGATTACTCTTGTTATAAAACCAAAAACCTTCTTCACGCCTAATAAATTCTTTATCAATGTAGTCATACCATTTTTCTTTAAATTCAACTGGATATTCTTCCCAATCAAATACAGATTTTATTTTTTTTAATTCTTTAGGATAAGTAGTATGACTCCATTTGTTTTCTTCAAACTCAACAACGTCTGTTTGTTTAGGTAAAGCTATTTTTAAGCTCTGTATTTCATAAACATCACCTATTTCACCTGTTTTACTTATAACTACAACGTCATGCTCTTCATTGTATCCATACTCCCATTTCTTGTACCTATTGTTTCTTTTTAAAACCTTAGGCTTAATGTGGTCTTTTACTATTTTATATAAAGTTTGCTCGTACATTATTTAGATCTACCTTCAGCAAAGCCTTTAAAAGTTTTTTCTTCCTTAACTTCTTTAGGTTTTTCGTTTAATAAATCTTCTTCGCTTTGTATTCTATTTAATATTTCAAAAGCATCAAATATTGCTAATTTTTTAGTAGCTGCAGCATTTTTTAATCTGTCGGCTGTTATATCTTCTCCAGAATCAACAATTGCTTCTCTAGCTACCTTTATTAATTCTTCAACTGCTACGTGCCCAGCTAGGATTATATTCTTTTTCGTTTCCTTTATATTCATACTTAATTACAATATCATTAGATTTCATACAATAAATTCTTTCTTTGTCAATCAAGAACTCCCATTCGCCGCCAGGTGTATAACCAACAAGGTCTCCTGGTGTTATTTCAAGAGCATCTAAGGACTTATTTCCGTATTTTAATATACCAATAAGACTTTGCTCTTTATCGTTGGTTAGATTGTTTGTATTTTTTATAGGTTTTATAAAACACCTATTATTAATAGAGTTCCAACCATCTTTATTCTTATACAAATATATTTGATCTAAAGCGCAGAAGTAAAGATTTTCTTTAAAAAAAGATCTACTTTTCTTTTTCTTACCTCTAGAATCATAAAAGGTTCTAAACACATTTTGATGTATAACTATAGTATCACCAATATTTATATTTGTTTCAAAAGCTAAAGGTTTAGCTATAACTATAGCTTGCCTATTTACAAATTTAAAGCTTTCTATTTTACTATTTAAAACTAAATCTTTGTCTTCAACTTTAATCTTGTTATTGTATTTATCACCTATTGGCTCAACAATAAAATCATATAAGCTTCTCATCAATATTCTAAATCATACTCAACAGATATAGCCATGTTAGAATTAAACTTCTTCCATGGCATTACCTCGTTGTTTTTTTTAATGTATATATTATAAGATTTATCAGACTCATCTAGAAGTATATGTGATATTTCATGACCTCCATAAACTTGTTGACCTACCGAATAATGCATTGCATCAGTTTTATAATCTGATCCAATACTTATCTTTCTAATATTATTCTTCATTTTTACTTTCAATAGCAGTGTAAGATCCATCCGTCAAGTCTATATTTACTTCACCATATTCTTTCTCTAATTCCTGCTTAGTTTCTTCAATCTCTTTTGAAACTTCTATTACAATATTTTTAATAGTATCTTTTTGAACCTCTAAAACACCAATGCTTCTAAGCGATTCGCTTAATCTACTTTGTTGTTTTGTTATTTTTTCTAATTGTTCTTTGGTAATAGTTTTTTTTACTTTACTCATGATTTGATTTGATTAAATTGTTATATTTATATATTCACTTGTTTTTAGACTATTTACATACTATAAAGTCAGCCACAGATACACCTGTTCCAGCTACTGCTGTAACAAAATCTACACATACTGGTAGTATCGATCCAGATTGCAAACCCTCAAACTTTACACCTTGAGCTGCTGTTGGTAATCCAGGTTCTGCTACTATTCTAAATGTAGCACCAAAGCCAGGATCGGCTCCTTGAGGATCTATTTCAATTAAATCTCCATTTAAGTAACCCGCGTCGGTAGAGGCAGCACTAATTTCTACTGTTTCAATAGCTCCATCCACGGCTGTATAGTTAACAGTTAAACCAGTACCGCTTCCACCTTTTGTATCGATATTAAATCGAGGCCCGTTTTCATAATTGGTTCCGCCAGACCCAGCATATCCAGGTGAAACAAAACCGGTTATAACACTTGGTCCTACAGTGCCTGGCAATATAACCACAATAGAAGCGTCTGCCGGCATATTCCCACAGTATATTACTGAAGAATCTAAATTTGTACCTAGTGTTCCACTGTTTTGAAATAACCAAGCCGGTCTAACATCTATACTAGCTATCATAGCCGCTGTTAAAGGCATAGCTTGTCCTACTATACCATCATTTGTTGGAAATTGTCCCATTGTTTTTTATTTATTTGTTACTTATTGATTTATATTTCTCAAAACCACGCGAGCCAAAATATGCTACATACACAGTTGTTAATAATTGTTTTAATAATTCTATCCACTCTTGCTCTACAGTAAAAGATATTTCGTGATGACTATCAACCCATATAAAGGCTATAGCCATAAACGATAAGAATATAAGAGCCATAGGGCGCGTGTTTTTACTAAGCCACGAATCAGACGTCATATCTGAATCCCAACGTTTTGTTATTTGGTCCTCTGCTGATGCAGCTGCTTTTTCTACTATAACTTGAATTTCTTTTTTAATTTCAAGTTTTTCTTCTTCTGTAGTTGTTAGTTTATCGATAACGTCACCAACGTCTTTTATAACGTTACCACTTAACCATTCCCAAATTTTTTTCATTTCAATTCATTTATTTTTTTATAATATATAATTAAATTTGTAGTTCCTTTTATATCTGCTTTTATTGTATTTAAATCAATTAATGAATACTTTATATTAGAATCATAATTAGATTCTTTAATTTTAAAATTGGTATTAAAGCTACCGTTCTCAAAACTTAAAAAAGTTTCATATCTTTTTTGTTTTTTATTTAAATTTAAAGTACAACTTTCAAAAGGATAGTAGTAATAATTATATACTTCCATTTCGTTTTCACTATTTTTTATATTCATTAAAAAATTAGTGTTATCACTTTTCCAATCACCATTGTATATCGAATAGTCAAAACTATTAATATTAGAGCAAGATGTTATTAATGTTATTAATCCTAAAAATATTGATTTCATATAAATATATTTAATTGTTATATTAATATAATTACATGTTTTACATTTATTTACGCTAATCTTTCGTTATTGTTTTTTCCTTTTATAAAGTCAAATTTCATTTTACCATCAGCCTTTGGAGCATCACCTATAGTGTTTAATGCTTTTATTACATCTTCTTTTTTATATGCTTTTAAAAATCTATCTTGTTTTAGTTTTGGATTTGCGTTTATTAGTTTTTGTAAAGATTCTTCTGTATATTCATTGCCAAATTTATGATTTATATTTGATCTAAGTTCATTAAATAAACCATAACTTTCATGATCATTTTGCATGTATTTTTTTTCATCTGAAGACAACCAACCGTCTCCAAACGTATTAATTGACTCTTCTTCGGTTGTACTTGGTTCATTTCCAATAACCCCTCTTAATGGTCGTCCTTGTACTAAATCTATTTTTGAATAATGTGTATCTTCGTGGTCGTGAAGACCGTGATCTTTAGAAACCTCATTCATGTGTTCGTCTGGTTGTACGGTATAACCTTTATAATTTACACGACCGGTACTAGGGTTTCGATGCATGTCTATGTTAGCAACAGCGCCTTTAGATGGTTCTCCTACCCTATATGGAACATTGGTTAGATTTGATATCATTTCTTTTACTACCTCTATATCAACAGGATTGCCTTCAGCATCAACGGCTTGTTTCTGAATAAATTCTGCAGCCCCAGGTGTATTATAGTATCGTTCAGACCAAGTGTTTTCTCTACTTTCAGGATAATCTTCTCTATTAATTTCTTGATCATCAACTAATGGTGTGTAGGTAAGACCTCCTCCACTTCTCCAATTTGATTCTGGATTCTGACCTAGCGTACCAAATGGTATACCTTGCTCTGTTAATGTTTTGCCTACGTCTTCATATAGCCAATCTGGAGCTCCTTTAGCGTCTAAATAACTAGGTGGGTAGATTTTTCTAGGTTCTTCAACCTCTAAACCTGCTATTAAGTTGGCTCTAGAGGGAGTCACTGCTTGATAATGAGGTTTACCTTCATGCATTCTAAGTGGGCTATGATTAACACCACCTTGTAATCCTTTAAAAAAATTCTTTTTTAATGCCATATCTATGCGTTTTTAGCTTCGTTATAGGCTTCTTTTTCCCAAGGTAAATTCTTAGCGCCTTCTTTCATTGAAGATCTTGGGTATTCTTTGCCCTTCCAAAATACTGTATCATCATCATAATCTAAGTCTCCACGCTTTATTTGGTTCACATGAACCATCTCGTGATCTACTACGTCTTGAATTTTACTAGGGTCTTTAATATCTTTATTAACTAGTATACCGCCTTTGTTTGTGGCCATTCCTAGTGTATTTTCATCCATATCAACATGTAATATAGGAGTATTTAATGTACACTCACAATATGGTGCCCCTTTCATTTTAAATGCCATATACTATTGTTTGTAAGGAAATATTTTATTTAATGCTTTTTTTTTAGCAACACAACCGCAAGGGACGTTTAATCCCTTGCTAACTGTGTCTACTATTGTTTTTATACCAGTAGCTTTAGTAAACTTCTCTATGTCGTCTCCTAAACCTTGTGATTTCATAATTATGCTACTATTGCAGTTGCGATTGTAAAGTCAGAGAAATACAATTGAACTGGAGTCGCGGCTTCGTCAAGTCCTAGTTGAACAGTTGATTGTACACCTCCTGGATTAGCAGTCAATGCTGCGTATACAGCTTTTTGCGGTGACTTGGCTCCATTTGTGATTGTTGGAATACCAGCAGTTCCATCTTTAGTCGTTGTTACGGTAATGCTTATTACTCTACCTGAATAAGACGCAACATCTGCGCCCACTGCGCCGTTTAGCACAATTGATAATACTCCTGTTGCGCCAGCATACGCTACGCTTTGAATTTGATCTACATTGACTAGTTGAGTTCCTTGAGTTGCTAGGGCTCCTGTGTTAACAATGTTGAATTTTAAAAATTTTGACATTTTGTTTTTGTTTTTGGCTATTAAGCCTGGTTTGGTTTACTATTATTTTGAGTTTTGTACAGTCCTCTACTGTTTTATTTTTTCATACCGCACATTGAGGCAATACCTTTTTTCATCATAAGAGCTGGTTTACCTAAAGTTTCCATCATACGAGCTGGAGCGCCAGATGCATCTCCTGCATACCCCCTATCGCCACCAACTATTGATTGTGAATCAGGTGTCATATCTTCAGCTAAAACGTTGTGACCCATGTCTCCAGACATTTTAGGAGCCGCATCAACAGCTTGTTTAAATTTACCAGACAATTTACCATCTGCTGAGGCTGCTCTTAATCCATCGTTGAATTTAGGTGCAGCATCATCATACATTTTAGGTGCTGCGTTATGTTTAGCTCCTTCACTTAATACTTTAGTAATGTTTTTAGCTGCTGGATCTCCATACATTTTAGATGGATGCTTTTCGTAATCATGAAAAATATTTGACTGATCACCGTGTGAAGAACCTGTGCTACCGTGGTAACCCTTATCTGTACCCTTGTAGTTTTTATAATCTACATGTTGATCTGATTGATCACCTTTCATTGACCCATGCATTTTAGCTGCTGGATCTCCATACATTCTAGCGGCGTGTTTATCGTGCTCACTGTTTTCTAAGTAATGTAATCTAGCCGAAGCGGTTAAGTCTTTGTCGTAAGCTTTTGTAGCATCATACTTTTGAGCATGATGGTTGTTTCCTGTGTAACCCATAATTTTTGTTTTTTATTGTTGTTTTAACATTTCCAGCGTTTTCTAGCTGCTTTACCTCTTTCACCAGTCCAACCCTTGGATCTAGCGCAGAATGATTTTCTTCTTTTAGCAGCTTTACTTCCCGGTTTTACGTCACCGGTTACCGCTGTTTTTAATTTACTTCCTGGATTTTCTGCTCTGTATTTTTTAACTCCCTTAGAAGTCATACCAGCACCCTCTTTAGTAGTTCTAAAGTTTCTTCCTTTGCCCTTAGTTGTTTTTCTAACTTTTAATATAGGGGAAGTAAATGGGTTATTCTCTTGTGAAAACATTTTTATTTTTTTACACAGTTATTAACCATTTTAACTTTACCACCCTTAGTTTTTTTACCACTAGGTGATTTTTTCTTGCCCTCAGCTTTGTATCCCTTCCAGCAACTAGCCTTAGCTTTAGCCGGATGATTCATTACTTGTTTTATAAGCTGTAAACTCATACTATAAGTATACTTTAGCTTTTGAAGTAATAGGTCCAGCTACATAACGCGTTGGGGCTTTAAGTATTTGCATACCTGTAATTCCAGAACTAGAACCCTCTCCATGAGGTCTTCCAGATTGATCTAAAGGCCCATCCCATACGTGAGATTCACCTACCACACCAACTTTAGTACCTGGTTTTAATTTTTCCATTGAAGGATCGTATTTGTTACTATGCATGTTTTTATTGTTTTATAATTGTTAGTTAAATAAATTACCTATTTTTTTTACAGTTCTTTGTAGTGCGTTGTCTGGGTTTTTTTGGTTATTGGTAAAGTTTGTAAGTTTTTTCTGAAGTCTAGCATGTTTTTTAAGCTTACCATCAGCTTTAGCATCATCCATTCTAGCTTGAATAGATGGTGCGTTTCTTTTATAGAACCCCATAAAACCACTTCTATGTTCAGGGTTGCTTAATTTAGTCATGTCAAATGGTTTAGCAACTTTGTTGTTTTCTAAAAAACTATATTTAGGAGTGGTTGACGCTGGCTTAGATGTATTAGCAGTTGTTCCAGCACTATTACTAGTTGGATTAGAATAAGAACCACTCATTGCACCACTTCCAGTTGAAGACGTAGGTAAACTTGGTAATCCAAGACTTTTAGATACATTAGCCGTGTCTCTTCTATAGTTTGATTTTACCGATTGACTTAAGTCTAAATTTTGAGCCGACTTTAAAGCATCCATAGCGCTATATATATCGCTAGGATTTATTTTCATTTTAATAGGTGTATTAGTTTTCAAAGCAACAGGCGTCGAAAACATTTTTCCAAGGGCCTGTGAAGCTACTTGGTTAGTTTGATCACTGAAAGTATTTAATTGTCCACTTTCTCCTTTATTTTCAATATTAATAGCATTCATTGGTTGTAATTCTTTTCCTATAGGGTTTCTTAATTTAGCTTCATTTTCAGCTATAGTAGGTGTTGTTGGAGTTAAATTTTCCTCATACTCTAATTGATCGTCTTGAACTGATTGTCTAAAATCAGCATTAATACCGTTTCTCACACTACCATTTAAATCAATATCTCCAGCTCCAGAACCATACATGCGTAGACTTTCTCTTTCTTGCTCTTCTGG
>Ga0209092_10003266_pt1 | contig 14199 bp, 6 predicted proteins | sample FraStrMetagenome_FD_187446 | JGI IMG/M metagenome (GOLD analysis project Ga0209092, IMG submission 187446) | Marine eukaryotic phytoplankton communities from Arctic Ocean - Fram Strait ARC3M Metagenome (SPAdes) (version 2) | ecosystem: Environmental > Aquatic > Marine > Oceanic | place: Fram...
TGGAAAACACTTTATTCTAGGAAAGTGCTGGTAACGGTCATTGCTACCTACCAAACGCAAATGTTGAGAAAGAAATATTCAAGTAGGTAAAAAGACACTAATTATGATTGCGTTCATGAGTAAAACCTTTCATAACTATATTTTCTATTTCGGTAATAATCAATGCTGAAAGCCCTTATTCCAGCCTATTATTTGGCCTGTGGGAATCTCTGATGGTTAATATCAATTTCATTTCTTCTTTATTTTGAAAAATACCTAAGAAAGCAAACAGTGATAATAGTTGGGTTTCTACTTTCATTCATATAGGCAGACTTTTCTTGTTTGTATTAGGTAGTCACATATGATTGTTCAAGGATAGTCTTTTGATCCATGTAAAAAGAGTTTTTTGTCTCCTACATAAAATATGGGTTCTTATATTTATTTTATTGGCAAATGACTTCTCTTTTTTTTGACGCGCCAACTTTTTCATGAATTAATTATCCTCGAAAGATATGAGCACAGAAATCTACTTAATTATTAATTAGGCAAATCTTGCACATACACTAGGATATTTAATTAGACAAGGATGGACTATTCATTTCAGAAGTAGACTAAGTAAATATATTATTATGCATGCTTTTCATAGCTAACTTAAAACTTTTAGCTCCAGATTCTTTCTGGAGAGGGCTTGTCACCACGTCCAGTATAGTTTCTTCTGGTGAGGTATATAGGAAGGCTCTTTCGAATGGATTCAACAAGGTCTTGAGTTCGAGCTTGCACCCCAATCGAGCGGGATAATTGTCCAAAGCTTTTTTTGTTCGAAAAAACTCTTCGCTCTTACTTAACAATATACCTAATCAATCTTTTGTAATAAAATAAATGAATTTGTTTTCGTATTGTATCGTAAAATGCTACTATAGATGACTTCCATGAAATAAATTAATTTTTGTTAATGCTGTTAGAAGCCGTGGTTGCTTATTTGTGACACTCGTGCATTAATGCTTTGGATTTATTTAAAATCAAATTCATCGACGTAAGCGCGTGTGTCATTTGAACAACCATATTTCGAAAGGCATTTGCACTGCATTGAATTGATTTGATCTTTCAACCTATTTGCATTTGAATACAGTTGCCACTGAAACCTCTTTATAACAAGAATCACACGCGCGGACTAATCAGATATCTCGTCCAATTTCCGCGCAATCAATAGACGAGGTCTCTAGCGTAACCCACACTTGAAACGCAGCTATTTTCTTCACAATCAGAACGCATTAGCTATCCTGCGCAATCATTTCGAGATCTTTCTCTTTACGTATATAAGCACATCTATCCTCCGATCCGCCAACGTAATTAGCTGTCGGGAGCATTGGTTTCTGAATATAGTTACTTTACGCCCATAAGAACTTTCCATTCACGATCTTTAACGAGCAATAAATAATGTCGAATTTTGAAGGAGAAGAATCCCTTGACTCAAGATCAGCCCTATCAGGTTCTGGTTCTTCCCGTTCAAGTTTGGAGGGAGAAGACGACGAGGCATCAAGAGGACCTGTTGAAGCACAGGTCTACGAAGCTACAGCCCAATCTGATGAAGAATCTGGAAGTGACGACGATAAAGACGATAGTGACGATGACGAATCAGATAAAGACACTGGTGTAGTTGCACGTGTTCATGACATGGATGAAGACGATGAAGAATCAGATAGAGACGATGGTGTTGTTGCGCATGTTCAGAATTCGGGTGTAGAGAGTGATGATTCCGTCAGCTCAATGCCACATCCTGTACCCGTGAAAGTTAGAATAAGCACCAAAGGGTTGTCCAACTATAAAGTTTCTTCAGCATCGAAATCACAGTCGAGAAGCTCGGATGTTTCTTCTGACGGAGAAAATGAAGAAGATGGCGACGATGATGATGACGAATCTAGAGACGAAGTTGTTGCGGTTGTGGAAGCCGTAAACTCAGATGAAGATGATGAAGATGATGAAGATAATAGTGATGATGCTAATTCTGTTGTTCATCCAGTTATCCTGGAAAATTCAGATAAAAAATCTGTCTCGAGCAAAATAGATGAAGATGACGACGAGGGTGCGGAACCAATTGCTGTAGCAGTCATTGAAGAAACATCTACAAAACATCCAAAAAAGAAACAAAAAAATACCGATACTTCTGATTCAACCAATATGAATGATTACAAGAACCTTACCCTTCTTCCTTTTGAGAAAGTACGTGCTGCGTTTCAAGCGAGAGCGGTTCTTCTTCAACAGATTCAAGAAGTTCCTGTTACAATTGGGAAAGATAATGTTTCAGTTCATTCCTTTGGAAAGGTGAAAGTTGAACTCGAAAATATTGCCCCATATTTTGAAAATACTTCATATTCATCTATGATTCCAAAGGACGGTATCCCTAAAGTAGAACCCAGTGATGGAAATACTCCTCCAATCCGAGAAAGTAAATATTCAAGCGCCGCTGGAATACATCCAGTGGGATTTTCGTGCATACGAAGCGAGTTTAGCCCAGTACATGGCCGTTTCATTAAACTAAAGTGTGATATTTTGGATGGCACGGTTCTGCACCCCCAGAAAAAGTCCAACAAATCGAAGCGAAAAAAGAAATCAAAGAAGAAAAAGCGTAAATACAAACACGACAGTAACAGTAGTAGCAGTAGCGACTCCTCCTCTTCCTCCTCTTCCTCCTCTTCCGAAGACGAAAGCATAGAAGAACAACAATTAGAAGATCCAGGACCACTTTTCCGTATTTCTTGGGGTAAAGGTGTGGATGAAATGGAGGAGAATGGTGCAGTTTATATAAAAAGATTTGATCCATATACGAGGAGTCACTATATTGAAAATGACGAAGACTCAGATTCTAGTTCGATGTCAATGTCGCCTACTGAAGCCATTGTGAAAAAATCAGCGCTCCCAGCATACAGCCAAAAACCAGAAGTTGGAATGCGTTGTAAGGTCCGTTTTGATGCTGATTGGTACGGTGGAACAATATTGAAGGTTGCGAAGACGAAAAAAATGGAATCACATTCCAACAAAAAAAAGGGGAAAAAGACAAAGAAAGTTGTACAAAATTACAAAATTAAGATTGAATATGATGATGGAACTACAGAAGAAGAAATTTTTCCCGATCCAGAGATTGAACTAACCTTGCCAACTCCTCCTGCAATTCCACCTTACATGAGAGATAATGGTAAGCATTATGAATTAAAATTGAAAATCACTTTTGTTTATATCTTTGGAAGAAGCTAACAATATTTTATGATCTACAGTAATGCTTAAAGAAGGAAACCGACCAGCAACCTTGTTAGGCTTACTATCAAAAACTTCCACAAAAGGAACTATCAAGTCCAAACCTGTCACAGTGGTTATGGGAAAGTCTATTCTTGAAGCTTGGGGAAAAACATTATTGTGTCTTGGGCTTATTGACGAGTCCATGATGGAAGAGGGATTCTTGGCGCTGAAAGAGGCACGGCAAGAAGGTATGGCAGAAGCTAAAGGTAAAATAGAAGCGTTGAAATTACAGAGGAAACAAGCAAGAGCGAGGCAGCTGCAGAGACAATCTGATGCTAGCGCAAATAATAATGAAATGAAGGATAAAGAAGATGAGAAGTCCGATGATGAACAAGCTACCGAAAGAGAAGAATATACGGAAGAAGAATTACATTTGAAAGCACAAGTTGATGAGCTCCGATCTCGATATGCTTCTCTAAAGGAAGACGCAGCTATATCATCAAATAGTTTGTCAGATAGTCGCTTAGCTTCAATCGGTCCCTTCCTTTGTAATCCGTTCAATAGCCTCGAATCAGAAAGTCAACAAGTAACATGGCTTGCGAATATTATTCGAAAGGAAAAGGTGAAAATGGGAAGCACTGGAAACAAACGAAAGATTGTAACTGCCACTGACTTGCTGGAAAAGATGGACTCGTACTTCAATTCTGAAATTGAACGCCTTGTTGAGGGATTACCTGGAAGTGAATATTGCCCCTCGTACGTTTTTCAGAGTTGTCGTGCAGGTGGAGCGTCAGCTGCTAACCAGGCGTGGGTTCATGAAGCACGCATTCGCCACGAAAAGGAACGAGAGAAAGAGATCAAAGCAGTGAAAGAAGCAAAAGAAAAGGAATCACAACTCCGAGAAAAAGAAATCAAAAGGAAGGAAAGAGAAGAAGAACGCGAAAGTAGAAAAAGGGCTAAAGTTGAAGAGACGGAAAAGAAAAAGAAAGAAAGAGAAGAAGAGCGATTATCGCGTCTTAGTATTCAAGTCGACGAACGTCTTTTTAAAGAAGCTTGTTTCCAAAGAGAGAAAGTTATTCAACTGGCAGCTAAAAGCTTGGGTAAAGAGTATAACAGAAGACGGAAAGCAGCTGAAATTGTATCTTCTCATCGTGTCGAGCATGGGCTGGCAACTGGAGAAGACAAAGACTTCTATATCATGAAAGAAGAAGCATTGACTACTATTCTTCCTCCAAACCACAAAAAATTTCATGAAGATGTTCTAAGAATATGGGACTTCATTCATTCATTTGGGGCTGTTTTTAAAAAGTGGTTTGATCATACATCACTACCAACTTTGAAAGAATTACAGAGTGCGATTGACAAGCTTCAGGTTCTGCCTCCAACTGGCGTCAAAATTAAAGAAATTGAACTTTTGAATCAGATAGGTCTCATGTTTTGTAAACCACTATCCACAAGTGTTGTAAAGATACTATCTACGGTACTTGCAACAAATCTTCCGATACAGCAAAAGTCTGATTCTTCAACAGGAGATGCAGCCTCGGTTGCGTCATCAAGCTCAACAGGGTCAAAATCTTCACAAACTACCTTTCCAGTTGATCTTACTACATGGAGGGAAGTTGCAAAACTTTCTCTTTCATGTGATGCCCTTATGGAATTAAACTTTTCAAAGCAAGATTGCGCTCATATATTACGTGGATTCCGTAGTGCTGGTCATCCAAATTCCAAAGAAGCTAAAAGATTAAGAAAAGGAGAAGATTACATACTTGTTCTCCTTCGTCAATCAGTTCTACGAAAAGCCGAGGTCGAGGCTTTTACGAAGAATGGTAAAGAGGAGAAAAAAGACGAAGCGAAGATTACTATTAGCGTGCCTTCTACAGCTTCATGTGACCATACTAGTTGGATTTTTTACCTGCACAATATTAACGTCTCATCTATCACTTCCAGTGCAATTAGGAGCAATATTAGAGAAGCAATGAAATTGCTGAAAAATGAAAAAAGTACCTCTGTACAAAGATCATCGAACGATTCCTACATAGAGAGTTTGAATAGAGCTCTTGTTCTCATGGACCCCGCATCTGAGAACGTGACGAAGGCAAAGCAGATAGTTCTGCAATTATTGAACCGAACAACAGGTGAAATTTTCTCAAATATATCGCAACAGCATATTGTATACAAGACAACTGATGACTTAGGAATAAAGAAGAAAGAAGAGATTGTGTTACCCCAACCGTCCAAACCAAGCTTGCACAAAAAAGTACGCCAACGGATGGGCCTCATACAATCAATAATTCTATCAGATGATGAATATAAAGCAGCAATTGCTGCTCGACAAAAATATATTGTAAATGCGGTACGTGAAAAAGAAGAAAGGGAGAAGAAGGAACATAGAGAGAAAAAAACGTCTCGAACCAACAATGGTGAGGAGGATGATGATGACGACGATGACGACGACGAAGATGAAGAAGAAGATGAAAATCGCAATAGTAACGAAGAAAAGAAAGTAGCAATGGAAGAAAAACAAACTGACAAACCTAATTTGGAAACCGACTCAGAGACAAAAGATACTAAGGAGACGGAAAAAATAAAAATTGGAAAAATTACCATTTTTGATGGTTTCAGTGGAGATGATCCAATGGCACCAGAACTTATTAGGCGTTGCCTTGCTGTTTTAAGAACTCTGTGCGGCACAATTCCTGCAGAAAATTTTGTATATCCAGTTGATCCACAAGATAATCCAAGGTATTATGAATATGTATTAAGACCAATGAGTCTTTTTGACGTCGGAAAAATGTTACAGAATGCTGGTAAACGTCTCTCTATTCAAAGCACTTCAGAATCTGGTTCAAAGGAATCTGAAATTGAAAGTGTCGTCGCAGCCTTTGCAAGGAATGTTCGCCTCATCGCAAAAAATTGCTCATGTTTTTGCAGTGTTGGTGCCGCTCCTATCAGCTCAGCTCAGCAAATGCTCAGGATTTTCGAGCGTTTATTGCTTGATTGGGTCTTGGCACCTAAGGACAAAATCACTCCACTGGGAGATCTAGATGATGACAGATGTGTAGAATTTCATGAATCTGATGATGAATCATTAGTACTTTTATGTGATGGATGTGAAGGAAAATTTAATATGGGTCGTCTCGATCCACCCATTACTGATGTACCAAAAGGTGACTGGTACTGCCCTCGCTGCCTTAGTGGCCGAAGCTGGTCGCATCTAGATCCTAGGGTTGGTCAAGCAATCCATAAGAATTTGAATGGAAAGGAATACAGCGGCGTTATTAGTAATTGCAGCTTTCAATTTATTCCAAAGAATGACTTTAGACCAACTCTGGCATACGAGATATTGTATGATCATGACGGAGATAGAGAACATTGGACCCTTGATGAGGTTAATAGCTTTCTTCAAACAAAGGGGACCACGTTTCCCCGCATTGAATGTCTAGAAGCTGTGTCCGAAAGCGCTGGCTATGGATCGTTATCAAATGATGAAGAGATTCTTCCTATCCAACTAAATCCCACAATATCAGACACCGCAGCCCAAGCAGCGAGAGCAAGCTCAGTATTCAGGGATTCTATAATTAGCATTGTTACTCTAAGTTTAAGTGAATCTAACGAAATGAATTCAACTGAATGGATGCGTTTGCTTAAGCTTATGTCCACCAAATGTGCTATAAGTGACGACCTTCAAGATTTTATGCATGGTATTGAAAATAAAGCTGCAGAAAAGTTATCGAGCGAAATGGCTCTTATATCAAAAATCAAAAATATTGAGGAGATTCTCCCGAAAGTCACAGATGACGAGGAGGACTCCGTTGAATCCTTACATGCTGAAAATGAGAAAGTGAAGTCTGGCCCAGACACAAATTCTCAATCAGACGAAGAAGAGTGGAATGAAATTCAATCAAACGACGGTAGACCAACTGAAGTCATGATTCCTAACTTTCAAAATAAGAAGAGCATCCTTGAAGAAGTAGGCTCTAAAAGCCAAAGCAATGGTTCTACGACGGCGCTAGATTCTGTTCCAGATGTCGTTCTTTCGAAGGAAGATTCACTGAAAAAGGAAAGATTGGACTTACTTTCCGCCAAAAGTGCTCGTATGAAGGCACGTGAAGATAGCTACGTTGGATATGCGCTTCAGAAACAAATGGAACCAATTGCAGCTGCATTTGAAGAAGACGCCATGAGTGATGTGATCCAATCTGCACTTTCGAAGCAACCCTCTGGCCTTGATTTGAAAAGCTCTATGTGTCCTGAAACTAAATGTGACTTCAGTGGATTATTTGATACTTCATTAGGTGGTCCTCTCGTTCGTATACCGAATAAACAAGAATGGTGTGAAATGATGAAGTTTGCATATTCAAATCGTCCTTTTCAACTATTGGCTGTAATGGATGTGACTAAAGAGACTGATACCAAAATCCAGGACTCTCAAGCGAACTCAACAAATGAAGTCGTACCTCAGGTAGAAACAAGTACCAATATTGAGAAATCTTTGCCCTCGGAAAATATTCAGGAAAAACGCCTGATTTCTGTGAAAATACGTGTTGGGGGAGAACTAGTCGCAGGTGAAGAAGACAAAAGTCTATTTCGAGAACTTCCAAACCAAGGCATGTTAGAATTTCTTCCTCTAAACAAGGAGGGATTTGCTTCAGAACTCAACTTTCGAGATTCCTCTAATCTACCTTTCGTCACCGGATCCTTATCAGCGCATGAATGCTGTGCCATTGCCGTACATAATGCAAGAGTAGAAAAAATGCTGCAACTTCACAAAGAGTCTTATACAATCAAAGCCGAACGCGACTGTAGTAGACTATGTGGACGAACTCAACCGCTTGGAATTGATGATCTTGGTAGATCATATTGGATGTTTCAATCCGATCCTTCATCTTTGTTTGTTTACAAACCTCAAGCTGAAATGAAAATAAACAAAGATAGCATAGAAAAAGAATGGTATCAATTCGATAAAACAGATAGCATTGCAGTCATTATAGCGTATCTGAAAGGCAAAGAGCCAGTAGATGAGATAAGAAGGCTTTTTCCGAAGGCTGCAAAAGTTTCAGATAGGGCCAACTGGGATGAGTTTTGCTACAAACAGTTCAATTATCCAAAATTGGAACTTAGCAATGTTGAAAATGAGTCTGCAAGGAATGCAAATGAAGAAAGTGGCTCGCATTTAAGTGAAAAAGAAAATGATAATGCTTCAAAAAGCAAAAATGAAGGAGAAATGGATGAGGATGAAGTGAGTGTATGTTTTCAATTTCGTGTATGCTTTGAACGTATTTAATCTGTAGGAAAATTGTTTTCATTATCAATATCTCATTCATTACCCTGTCTATGCTTTATTTGTTCCCTGAAAAGCCATTCGAGGAGGGAGAGGATGTGTTGGTGGAATCCAAATCTGGTAAAATCCTATGGGATGCGAAAGTCATGGTTGTCGCACAAGATCCTAATACACATAAAGTCAATGGTTACAGGGTTCACTACTTATATTGGAGTAGTAGGTTTGACGAATGGGTGGAACCATTTCGAGTGGTTGAGCCAAACGAAAATAACCTCATTGTCCAGGTAAGAATCTTGATTTTGCCTCCATTTTACAGTATGAAGTTGGAGCACTCACCTGTTCTTCATTTATATAACTGCCAACTCATAGGAGGATCTACTGGAAGATATCTTGACAACTAGGGAGGGCTACCCAGAGCCTCTCAATGAGTTAAATGCTACGAACTATCTACTTACTGATGATCGATCTAGAGGTCCAAACTGCCCATTACCGAAATCGAAAAAGATATTGGCTGAAGTCGGACCAGGGGCAGCTCCCCAAGAGAAGTATTTTGCTCTTCTCAAGGCTGCCATCCTAATAATTGAATCTGCTTTGCCTGTGGGGGCTGTCGATGTTAATACAAAAGGTTCATGGAACCCCGCATTCGCAACAAGTTGGCGATCATTCGTGGAAGAAACTAAAGATCCTGTAACTCTCATGGGATGTTTAGTTATGTTAGAAGATGCTATTTCTGAGAAATGGATGACCAGCCTCCCATTCCATTTGCTATCTTGCTTGCCTAGGCATTGGAAAGCTGTCTCTGACGCCAACGTATCGTCTTTATCCTTACGTATCAAGCTTTTAGATAGTGCTCTTAAATATGATTATGTGAATAAGAGCAGAAAGGGTTCTAGCAACAAACGTCGGAAATGAAATAATGATAGAATAGTGCTTTGTTTTTTATAGAGAGTGGAATTAAATGTGACTGACAAAATATATGCATTTATATATATAATTGGCCGGTTTGATCAAAATTAATGGTATGAAATTTTTTATCGATTTTGGAACATGAAACAAAAAGGAAACTCATGAATACATGTTTAAATCGCTATTTCTTATTTTGACTAATATACCCTAAGCTAGAGTTTTATTAAACTTATTTTCTTGTGCTGCATGAAAGCTTATCTTTGTACCACACGGATGTTTGAGAAATATATAAAATGTGGGCAGGATTCCACTTCTTCATATTATTTCTCTTGAGAAATTGTTTTGGGAAATTTTGTGGCTATGATGCGTAGACAATCAAATCATGAGTACCATACAAAATTTCTGTGTCACAGATACAAAAAGAAGGGTGTGACGAATACAGAAGTATTTGATAATCTTCCGTCACAACAAATACCATATATTGTTTTACAAAATGCTGCTATAGATCCCTTCGAATCAGTTTGTTCGGATCATTCAATCATCATCACAAAGTATTCGATTGAAAAATGCTGATAATTTCCTCTCTCCTTTTTTTCATTTACGCGAGCAATGATAAGAACATTGCTAAAGCATTTGCGCCAATTGTCAACGAACATCAATCACATAATTTCAAAAGCGCTACATGGAATTATCATTCATGTCGAGGAAATCTGCTACGCACTAAGTCTTCCATCTTTGTAGGCAAAAACTGTTTTGCTTTATATTCATCCACTTTCGAAACGAATGAAATTAATGAAGAAAATATTACTCCACGAAACACACAAGAACCACCATCATCATCTTGGAAACAAAAGAGAGAAGAAAAGATATGGATTTTAGACAAAGGAGAAAATCATGCCGTCGTTTATAAACCTCCATCTGTTATTTGTCACCATAGTGAATGGTCAGGGAGTAAGGCTAAGGCTCAACGAGATGAAGAACCAACTCCCATGCTTCAGAGAGTTCGTGACGGACTTCATCTTGATGATATGAAAGACACTGGTTTCGATGGTCAAAATATTACAGAAACAAGAAGAGTAAATCTAGTGCATCGATTAGATAGGGGTGCAAGTGGATGCCTTTTATTTGCTTATGCCAAAGAACAGAATAATATTGATTCAACACAAACACAACAATATGATGATGGAGAAAATGGCGATTCGAATAATAATGAATATTCACCAACAGCTGCGCTTCAGACTGCAATGTACAATGCTAATAAAACTTATGTTGCTCTGGTTCGTGGTGCTGGGATTCTGAGAGAACGCGATTTCAAGAAAGAAGGATGGTTTCGAGTAGATCGCCCTATCAAAGACGAATCGGGACAATTACACAATGCCACAACTTATTTCAATTTTGTTGCCGGAGTAGAGTCTCCTGATAAAAATTCCACTGACCCAAGGGCAAGTCTTGTATTAGCTCGACCTCAATCAGGGCGATGGCATCAAGTAAGAAAACATTTAAATGGGTTATCACACCCTATTCTAGGGGATACAAGTCATGGGTGCTCAAAAACGAACAAACAATGGAGAAATTTACGACAGATGCCGTATCAACGCACATTCTTACATCTCGCACGTTTGCAATTACCCCAAACTAGCTATACTACGAAAGGTATAGATGTATCATGCCCTCTTCCACCGGATTTTATGAAGATGCTGACAAGCCACCTGCCGTCTGTATTAGAGGAATCAAGACCTGTTTTGGAACGTGAAGGGATTGAAGTGCCAACTTCCGAAATGTTAAATTCCGAAGATTTTTTCGGAGGAACAAGTGTTACCGATCAAACAGATTTACCTCCTTTACAAAAGCGTCATGAAGAAAAAATACAACGTCAAACTAACATGGTATTGAACAATGGTGAAGGTCCGGATGCAGCTGTGAAACTTCTCAAAACTGGTGTCAATTATGTCGTTGCGTACAAGCTACCTGGAATAGTATGTCATCATTCGACTTGGACTAATAGTAACTTGAATGATGCTCTCGAAAAAGAGCCTACTCCAATGCTTCAAAGAGTACGAGATTCCATCAATGTAAGCTACATGAAACATTTGAACACAATTGATACTGACACCAAAGTGTCACAATATAATTTTTGCAGAGTCAATCTAATTCATAGATTAGATAGAAGTGCAAGTGGATGTCTTTTATTTGCCATCCCTCCCAAAGAGGAAGTAATTGCGAATCATAAAAATAGGCTAAGCGAGGAAGAAATGAAAGAACGTTTAAGGCAAAGTACGTCCTCTCTCATACAAGCCTTAGGGAGTCCAAATGCAACAAAAACTTACATTGCATTAGTCCATGGTTCGGGGGAATTGGACGGAGAAGACTTGAGACAAAGAGGCTGGTTCTCTATATCATCCCGACTAACAGATGAACATGATAAATTAAATAAAGCGAATGCCACAACGAATTTTCTGTTTTTAGCATCTTCCTCCAAATACCAAGACCCAAATTTACGAGCCACTCTAGTGTTAGCACGTCCCCAAACGGGACAATATCACCAAATTCGGAAACAATTACGGTATGTATTACGCCATCCCATCATTGGTGATTCATCTCATGGTCACAGTCGTACAAATCGTGAATGGAAGAACAAGTTTCCATTACCAAAGCAACGAACATGTCTTCATTTATCCCAAATACATGTACCCTCCACGGATATGACGGAGGAAATAAATGTCAATTGTCCGCTGTCAATGGCAGAGGATATGATGAGTTTGTTAAAGTCGTATGATCCGGATTTGTTGGAAGAGGCGAACAAGATGATCAATTATTGGAATGACGAAAGGAACATTCAACTTATGAATTACAATAATTTAACAATAAAAAAACTATAAAGTAACAAAACAATACTAATTAGGACTCTTTCTTGGGTGGTTCCTGAATCGAATCAAGATACGAAAGAACGGCGTTGCAAGTGACATCATCGTCAATACCCTTATACTTTCGCATGGCAACACTCATCCCTCGAATGGAAGAGGCGAGGCAACTAGCCGCCTTGGGAACCTTTTCCAATGCGGACAACGGATCGACCATCGTCTTGACCGTGAAGAGAAGGTATCCCGTACGTGGCAGACGACGGATTGTTTGGTATTCCACTTTGAGAAATTTCGCCTGGATGTCCTCCCTCGTGGGTTCTTGGATTTGACGTTGTGCCTGAGCATGGGCAGATCCGTACAGGGGCTCGTCCAATGATCCAGAGGGAGAAATCCCCCAATTGTTCCTCCACTTGGGTTGGTGTGTCTGTAACAGTTTTTGGAAGGTCATTTGCAGAGAACGGCGCAGGAATTTATCATACCCAGGGACGGGTGCGTGAAGGAAGGTCACTGGCTTGCCAAGTTTTTCGGGCAGTTCGCTAAAACTAAAGACCACTGCGGCGGCGGCCATAGCGTACTGATCTTCTTCGCCCTCTCGTGGTGGACGCATTAGGATTAGGTCTTCCTGCACAATACGTTCACAAAGTTCCAGTGGCCGAGTGTTGATCCAATCATGTATATCAAATGTTTTCGCAAGGGGAATGACCCGCATCGAATTCGTCTGTGGATCAAACACATATTGATCCGGATATCGACGGGGAAGATAAGAACAAAACAGATCCAAGACTTCTCGTTGGGCCTCCAGAGAATCCTCTTCGGCCACAAAGACTTGGGAAAATCGTGTTGGATCATCTAAGGCGTTGGCTTTCATCTGAAGCTCCTCGCGCATACGAAAGGGTTCCTGCACCAAAAAGAATGTCGAATCCTTCAATCGTTTGAGACCGGCTCGTAGCATGCCCGGAGTGTCCTGCCCCGATAAGCCAGCGTTGAGCCATCGTGCCGCGAGGGGCAAACCAAAATCCTGGTTGGTGGGATCGACCCAGCTCTGATACAGTTCCAATGGTACGGGAGGCATATTGGTGGCCATTTCCACGACAAAGTCCGTCTCGGCGGAGAAGGGACAAATCTTCCCTCGAGGTTGTTTCTTCTTGTTTGTGATTGTGTTTGTGTTCTTTTTCGTGTTTGTATCATCGTGAACCTTTGTTGGTTTGTGCTTCCCCATCATCCGCCACCACCCTAGACTCACTCCTGCGCAGACGCAGAGGCACACCCACAGCAATCCCCACATCGTTGACTGCTGGAATTCACTCCTCCCTCCAATAACTACGTCCCATAAATAATGGTTTGTACAAGTCGTCGTCCGCTTTCTCTATGTATATCCTGTAGAATGGTGAAGTAGTTCCACTACCCTACGAACGATACTAGCATGGATATCCTTCCTCCCAAAATCCATCCTTTTGTTCGTTTGTTCGTTTGTTCGTTTGTTCTTTTTTATAATAAATTCCAAAATTAGTTACGTTCTTGGAATTTGAAACTGACGCGTCGATCCTTCAGTCGTGCTTGAAATGCACTTCCTGGAGATAGCTATCATTTTCGCTCCGTTCGTCATCTTCTCTCCACGGTCGTAAGTAAATGGGAAATAAATAGATGGATTGGAGGAGTGTGTTGTATTTCACCCTCCTGACATCATTGCGTAAGTTAAGTAGGATCGCCAGATGGATCCTGAAAAATGACGTCTGAATGATACTTAGGAACGGTTCCGTATCGACTCTCTACGAACGACGATCTACCACAAGATTCTGTTTGTGACACCCTATTTATTATTCAAATCTTTCCAGTAGAAAGCTATAGAGGGAGAATCCATAACCAAGTTTCTTCGTACGGTATATCCTCGTATTGTTGGAGGAGGAGGACACTGCTGCTGCTCGGATGTTGTCAATG
>Ga0209092_10003268_pt1 | contig 14188 bp, 11 predicted proteins | sample FraStrMetagenome_FD_187446 | JGI IMG/M metagenome (GOLD analysis project Ga0209092, IMG submission 187446) | Marine eukaryotic phytoplankton communities from Arctic Ocean - Fram Strait ARC3M Metagenome (SPAdes) (version 2) | ecosystem: Environmental > Aquatic > Marine > Oceanic | place: Fram...
CTGTTCGACGAAGAAGAACAAGAGGTTATGTGAAGCATTCTACGAGATCGTGGGAATGATTCCAACAGTTGCGAAGCACTCTGGACTCGTTGCATTGAAATCTGTAGAAATAACTTACACATAGTCTTATGCATGTCGCCTTCCGGTGACAAATTGCGTCTGCGGTGTCGTAACTTTCCATCTTTTATATCGCACTGTTCAATCGATTGGTACTTTCCTTGGCCAAGTGAAGCGCTTAGAGATGTCGCACAGAAGTATTTGGTTTCAAAACAGGCAAACATTACTGGAGATGTAGCTACGTCGATTTTAGATCACATGGTATTTGCTCATTCTAGCGCTCTCAAAAGCGCTCAAACATTTTGCGAAAGTATGAAAAGAACGTATCATATCACTCCGTCGATTTTTTTTGATTCTATCAACATGTTTGTTGATCAAATGGAATCTAATCGATTTACAATAGAGAAATCTTTACGTCGCTTTAATGCTGGTCTTTCTAGGCTCCAAGAAGCTTCCTTATCAGTGGACTCAATGTCCACTGAGTTGGCCAGGAAAAAAGTAAGTTATCAAAGAACAGTTCTACATTTTAAACGTATCATTCCAGTATTCTAATATTCTGCTACTCTTTAGGCTTCTGTTGATACTAAAACCGACGAAGTCCAACGTTTATTGACCGAAATATCTCATAAAAAGAAGTGTACTGTAGCGGCTAACGAAACAACTTTTGAGAAACAAAAAATAGCTAAACAACAATCTGAGAATATCAGAAGAGAAAAGGCGAATGCAGATTCTGCATTAATGGAGGCCCTTCCTGCAGTCGAAGCTGCAGCAGAGGCACTAAACAACATACGCAGAGAAGATCTTCAGGAACTTAAAGCCTTTAACAATCCTCCAATTCATGTAAAAATTGTGTGTCAGATGTGCTCAACCCTTCGTCCATCGGGAGAAAAACTTAACGAAACCTGGGCCGATTCAAAAAAGCTCTTAGGAAACGCCAGACTATTAGATTTATTGAAAGCGTATCCTAAAGACGAGATTACAGAAAAAATGTACAAAAGTTGCATGAGAATTCTGAAAGAAAATAGAGAGCATGATATGTCTGTTGAAAATATGGCCACGAAAAGTACTGCTGGAAAAGGACTTCTTATTTGGGTGCTCGCAATTTTAAAGTATTTTGAAATCGCAAAAAACGTCGAGCCCCTTCGCGCGAAAGTGAAAGAAATGGAAAAGTCACAAGCCAGAACAGAGGCAGAACTTGAGAAACTTCAAGTTGAGTTGAAGAATCTAGCGGTCGGTTTAGAAGGAGTTGAAACTGCTCACGGTAAGGCAACAATGGAGCTTCAAAATTTGAAGAACCAAGCTAGCATTATGAATAGCAAGCTTCAAGCAGCATCGAAACTCATTGGTGGTTTATGTGGGGAAAGACAACGATGGAAAGAGGAAGTTCAAAATCTGTGCGAACGCCGTTCAAAGGTGGTGGGAAACACACTTCTTTGCTCCAGTTTCAACGCATATTTTGGTCCTTTTACAGCAGCTTTTAGATCAGAGCTTCTAGACCTTTTGAGAGACGACGTCAATTCAAGGGGCCTTTTCGTATCAGAAAATTTTGAAATAAAGTATATGCTTTCAAACGATTCTATTATTCAGGGATGGACGAAAGATGGTCTTCCACAGGATTTGCACTCAATTCAAAATGGAATCTTGACGAATGCTGAACTTAAATTTCCCCTCTGCATTGATCCAACGATGCAAGCAGTAACTTGGATTAAAAATACTTACTGCCGAAATCAACTCTACTCTAAGTCAATGAACGAAACTGACTATTTTAAACATCTAGAAATTGCGATTCAATATGGGAAACCATTTTTATTTGAAAATATAGGTGAAGTCTTAGATCCCATATTGGATCCTATCTTTCTAAAGAATGTCTTTTGTGAAGAAGGCACAAAATATATTTATTTTGGGGATAAAAAACTTGAGTGGAATGACGACTTTCGTTTATTTCTATGTACAAAGCTATCTAACCCAAAGTACCCCCCTGAAGTGTACAGTAAATTGAAAATAATTAATTATTGCGTAACGCCTCAAGGCCTCAGTGATCAACTTTTGAATGTCGTTGTGACTCATGAACGTCCGGTAAGTAGAGCAACCATGATTCCTTGAGGTCGAAGCGTCCACCCTGAATTTTATGCATTGAATATTATAGGAATTAGAGGATGAATTTCGATCTTTAACAACTATCATGGTTCAGAATAGTACAGCTCTGACAAGACTGGAAGATTCTCTGTTGAAGGAACTTTCGTCTTCGACAGGAAATATACTTGAAAATAATGATCTCATTAAAACTCTTGAAGAAACAAAAGTTAGAGCAAATGAAATAACTTCAAGAATGGACGAATGCCAGTTAACAAAGAAGAAGATTACTTTAGCCAGAAATGCCTATAGAAAAGTCTCCGATAGAGGGTCAATTCTATACTTTGCGTCATCCGGCCTGGCAAACATTCATTACATGTACGAAGTGTCTCTTGAATTATTTTTGAATCAATTCAAGACGTCGCTTTCAAAGTCAGACTCACATCACGACATCCAGGCGCGCATCGCTTCCCTAGTCCAATCATGCACAAATAGAATATGTGAATATACATGTACTGGTATTTTTGAATGTCACAAACTTACGTTTGTTTTCCATCTTGCCTGCATGATTATGGAAAAGAATGGGACAATTGATTTCTCCTTGATCGATTTCTTTTTACGAGGAAATTCAAGCTTGGGAAGACCGGAAGTTGAAAAACCGAAATGTCTCAAATGGCTCGGAGATTCGGAATGGAAAGATCTTTTGCACGTCTCAAAACTCGATTACTACTTTGCATACGTAAAATCGGAATTAATTAATAATCATGAGCCTTTTGAACATTGGTTCAACCTCGAAGCACCAGAAAGTGGTATCCTTCCTGGAGAAAAAATGAAGTGTGTTTCTCCCATTCAAAAGCTTTGTTTCATTCGTATCTTTAGACCAGATCGTTGCTTTGATGGAAGCAAAATATTTGTGAAGGAAGTACTTGGTGATGCCTTCACTCAGCCTCCAGTTCTAGATTATGCTAGAATATACAAAGAGAGTTCACCACTTGTCCCGCTTATTATGATTCTTTCGCCTGGCGCTGATCCTCTCAACGACGTCATCAAACTCGGAACTCGTTTAGGATATAAATGGAACGAAACCCTTTATTGTATTTCACTTGGGCAAGGTCAAGAATCGGTTGCCATGACGGCGGTCAAAAATGGCAGCAAAAATGGATGTTTCGTAATATTACAGAACTGTCATCTCCTCGGATCTTGGATGACAAAATTAGATGCAGCACTATCGCATATGGAAAACCCTCACAACAGATTCCGGCTTTGGCTCACTACAGAGCCGGCGAAAAATTTTCCTTTGGGAATATTGCAAAAGAGTCTCAAGCTAATCGTTGAAGCACCAGGCGGTTTAAAGTTAAACGTACAAAGAACATTTTCACGATTAAACGAAAATATGACTGAAAGCTGTCAACATCCACGGTTCATCCATTTAGTTTTTACTCTGTCTTTCCTTCACGCAGTTTTACAGGAAAGGTGTAAATACGGGAAGGTTGGCTGGAACGTTCCCTATGATTTCAATGGCAGCGACTTTGATGTCTCACTAAAACTTATATCACTTTATCTAAACAAAACGTCAAGCACCAACGACGACTTTATCCCATTCTCGAGTATTAAATTTTTAATTGGAGAAGCCATTTATGGGGGGCGAGTCAGTGATAATATGGATCGTCGAGTATTACGTACGTACCTAGACGAGTTCGTTGGAGAGTTTCTTTTTGACGAAAGTAGGCAATTCTTTTTTAGCAAAGAAGGTCATGATTATACTTTACCGAAACTTGACGGAGGGTTATCAATTAATGACTGCAGGCAGCATTTAAGCAATTTCCCATCACTCAGCAGCTCGGCTGTATTTGGTTTACATCCTAATGCAGAGTTTAGTTTCTCGTTAAGGCGTACAAACACTCTATGGGATAGTTTGATCAAGTTGCAACCCAATACATCAAAAGATGAAAAAAAAATATCCCGAGAAGAATGTATTCGTAAGGTGACGATTGATATTCTGGAAAAAGTTCCAATATTCAACACTGATATTGGTGTGTATGATATCACAGAAGTTCGCTTAAAGATATTGGGGAAGCGACCATATTTGTTGCCAACTCAGGTTGTTCTTCTCCAAGAACTAGAAAGATGGAATAAGCTTTGCATCAGAATAGTTTCGTCACTAACGTCTTTAATAAAAGCGTTGAAAGGAGAGACAGGAATGAATCAGGAATTAGACAGTACTGCGAACGCCATCTTCAATGGAATTCTTCCAAAGTGCTGGTCAGCTTTCGCACCTGCCTCCGAAAAGAAACTTGGTGGTTGGATTATTCACTTTCTGAAACGAAGTGAACAGTATGAAACTTGGATAGGGGATGCTTCGCGAGGCCTACATCCAAAGGTTATTTGGCTTTCAGGATTACATGTCCCCGGAAGCTTTCTTACTGCAATCGTGCAGACATCATGCCGAAAAAATGGCTGGCCACTAGACAGATGTTCAATATTCACCGAGGTTACAAAATATGACACTGAAGAAGATTTATTGACGTCACTTGAGAACGACCAAGATCCAGGCAGTCGCGACGAATGTTATAGTGCGGGACTCTTTCTCGAAGGGGCAGGTTGGAACAGAGATACTCTTGAATTAGCTCAGCAGCACCCAAAACAACTAGTCGTTAACCTACCGATCGTCCAAATCATTCCAGTCGAATCACAAAATTTGAAGCTCCGGAATACATTGAAAACTTCTGTCTATGTCACATCGGCTAGGCGCAATGCCGCGGGATCAGGCTTTGTTTTTGATGCATTCTTAGCTACTAACCAGCACAAAAGCATATGGATTCTTCAGGGGGTTGCACTTATTTTAAATGTGTTACACTAATACTAAACTGCCAATCGTTCAGCATGAATGTAGACGAGTATGTAATCAACTGTGCCACTTGCTTTAGAACTAGATTAAGTCAAGAAATATAATGAGCATATCATTCTCCACTGAAGTTCTCAAGGTCAAATCGAAAATGTAGAGTCAGCAGATTAAGGTTTATTTTCTCAGAATCCAACCTACACCTCCTTCTTTTATTACATCATTTAATAGTTGTACCTATAGATCCGCTAAAACGAGCAACATTATGAGCACCAGCACATGGCCGGCTTGGACCATGTGAGCGACATTAATTGAGTAAAGTTCCTATGGATTTAAGTTGACATACCATCTGCGAGTGAAAAGAAGGCACCACTGATTTCGTCAAAAGCCCCCACAGTGAAAGATTCCATCGAGAGAGTCACATCTGAAGAGTCATTGGAGCCATACCAGTTTTCCGCATCAGCTAAAGCGGCAACTAAGTTAACCTTAGTACCAATTTTTGGTCCATTGTAAATGTAATTATCAAAGTGCGGCAACGCTGTTGCCACCACCATGAGTTCGTCTGGCAATGTGCTTTCATTTGTGGTGAAAGTTGTATCTATACTGCTCGTTTGAACCCAACCCCCAGACGTATACGTTAAACCTGTCAAAAAGAAATTCTCCCCTAACTCATTTTTGCAGTACACAAATATGTTATCACCGGAAGTTGATAATGCGAAAGATCCAGACACTTGGGCCCACATACTAGAATATTGTTTGTCATCAATTCCAAATGAAATAATAGACCCTGCCTTTGTAGCTGAAGACAGCTCAAGCTATGAAGTTTGTCGGAAGAAAAACACCATCTTTAAATACGGGGGCCAATTACTCATGTTAAAACTCAAGAACAATTTCTTACCTTAACCACCCCCTCATTTGAGCGCAATGCAGTGCCGGTGTAGGCATTGTCTGTCATGTAGAGAGTAGCAGTATCATCAATATCTACAAGAGCTACAATTGATACTAAATCGGGGTTGTCTGATTTGAACCCTGATATCATCAAGTCTCCCGGAACCAGTCCAGCACATTGATCGTTATTGGCCGATGATCCGTCGTTACTTTCACTATCGTTGTCACAGTTATAACCAGAATAACCGCTCTCGGTCCCAAAATAATAGTCCACAAGTTCTGGATAATCAACAAAGGGATTGCGATTACCTTGCCACCTTTTACAAACTTTTTTATTTCTCTGTCGTTCCTTAAGATCAACAATATCTTCCTGATGCCATTTAAGAAGAATAGAAAGGTATCCCATCAACGATGAACTATCGCCAGCAGGTGGCGAATCAGGACAATCGGAAAGCTCCAAGTCCAAACGATCGCTATCATCATCACTTTCTCCATCATAACGAATAGTCATATACATGAGTGACCTAGCCAAGTCACCACGAACGTCCTTTGGTGGAAGCCAAATTGACGGATCCGTAGCCGTATCTGCAGCAGCTTCTACATGAGCCGGAACCTTGCACTCACTCATTGGATGGACCAGCCCACATTCTCCAAATAGTTTCTTTCCTCTGGCAGAATTCACGGACCAATCAGAAGGCCGAAGAGCAAATACATCCGTATAATCCGGACCATTACCCCCCACACCTCTGCTTTTTGGCCAAACATGCTCTCGATTCCACGTGTCGGCCGTTCCATATTCTTCGGCAGTAACATCCGCGTCTCGATACACCAAATGCACGAGTCTACCGTTACCCCCGTCACTGTCGATGCCGTCCAAATCTATCAGTGCATCCCATACATCCCATTGGCTATTCGAGGTGTACGGGAGGACATGGCGGTGTCTGGACTTGGTGAGGGCATGTAAGGCGTCTCGATCGTAAATATCCACGCCGTCGTAATATTCGTCATGGTCGCAGTCCGCCGCAAAGGATTCGTTCGTACTCGCATTTGTATTGGATAATGCTGACGCTGCAATCATTGCTATCATTATTAGCATCCTCCTCATGCTCATGCTGGGACGGATATTCATACGGATGGTCATGTGAATCGATGATATGATGTCAATAGAGATAACATAATCTATTAATATATCATATATTATAAAGAAAGAAATCCATTGGTGTAGGATTTGGGAATTTGGGAATTTGGAAACGAATTAAGGAAATCAGAGTTTTAGCCTTACGAGAACTTATGGTCATGACCAGTGACCAGTGACCAGTGACCAACCGCTTGGAATGACGAACAGACAGACACGACTCGTTTTGTAGTGCGGAATGCTGGCCATACGATACACGAGAGAGATATGAAAGGAAACAGGAAACAGGAAACACTCACATGTACAGAACAACTCTTAAAATATATACTTCGAAGTAACAAATAAGTATTAATACATCCAACAAACTAATTAAAATATGGGAGGATTCACTCATGATCCACAGCAGGAGAGACGGACGTCGTCAGCACTCGATAAGGCAAAATTCCGAGATCACAACAGTGTGAATGTTCCCACAGCAAAGGCAAAAGAAAAAGCTAGCGTTCTCAGCAGTAGCAAAAGCCGCTCGAAATGTTCCGACGTGAAAGTTGTCAGCGAACAAATCTCAGAGATTGGATTCACGCAACAAATTGAAATATCTGAAGAAGCAGAGTATCAGGTGCAAAGCAAATACCAGTTCATCGAAGTATTTAAGAGTAAATTCTACGGTAAGATACTCGTGTTGGATGGGGTGCTTCAAATCACAGAAAGGGATGGAAATTCGTACAATGAGATGATGGCGCATGTTCCTTTGATGGCGCATAGGGATCCGAAGCGTATTTTGGTGATCGGTGGGGGTGATGGATATGTTTTAAGTGAAGTTTTAAAGCACAAAAGCGTACAGGAAGTGGATCACGTGGAGCTTGATGAAGACGTTGTTCGTACCTGCGAGGTTTTTTTCCCATGGGGAGCTTCAGCATGGGTAGATAGTAGAGTTAATTTGCACATTGGGGACGGTAGTGCGTGGGTGAGAAATTGTCCTTCTGATTATTATGATGTCATTATTCAAGATTCATCCGACCCGCATACAACGGAAGACGACGGAAACGAAGTGCTTCTTCCTTCTTCTGTTTTGTATACAACCGAACATTTTGAAAACGTAAAGAGAATTTTGAAGAAAGACGGAAATTTTATTTTTCAGGCAGAGTCTTTTATAATCCCATCAGACCTCACGGGAATTCAACAGTGGAGATCTAACGCATTAAATGTCGGATTCACGAATGTGCGGTATGGAACGATCACCATTAGCACGTATCCGACGGGCCAAATTGGTTTTATGCTTTGCGAAAATGGTTTTCATTTTGCGAATGATGTAGATTTGATTGAAAATGCGTCCAAGCGTTGTGACGAGATCAATCAATCTGACGCTAAAACTTCCTACTATCATCCAAAACTACAGCTAGCTTCGTTTATTTTGCCATTGTGGGTTGAGAACGCTATTTATAACAATTCAGAATAAAAAGATTCACATTCGTTTCCATACATCACTCAATCTAGGAATTTTCTTTTCTTGTAAACGTTCTTCTTTCGCCCATCCTCAAATACTGCAGATCATTGCATTGCCAAGTTCTTAGTTGGGACGAATAGCGGTTGTGTGGGTTTCTTTCAATATTGAGACAAATCTCACTCAATACTAAGCCCTCGCACCATAGACTGTGAGCGACTTTTGCGATAAAACTATTTCTATTTTTGCGGACAAGAACTTGAAGATTTTTAACTTGCTCTACTGTAACTGGACTAAAATATCCGGAATAAAATCAATCATAATATTGTGTTCGGGTATTGAGCAAGGGCAGCGGCAGCTCGAGAACGTTCCTCCGGATCGAGTTTGCGTCTCATGTCCGCGCGATTTCATAAAAAAAATCTTTTCGAGTTCATCGTCCGAGCTATCGTCCGTCACACCATCATCTAACCCTTTAATACCCAGGACACACATTTTTTGGCGATAATCTGAGAAAACAACTCCCACTCACCAAAGTGTTGGTGCACCTACCAACACTCTCCAACAACTAAAACAAGAACCAACACCCAACTACACTCTACATATCAAAAGGGAACATATTGGTACCTTGAAATTTTAGGTTCGGAGGCCATGGAATTTTTTTAGGTAATTTTGCATCTGACGGGTCTGATTTTGGTGCAGCAGATGGTAACTCATACAAAGACTATTATTCAGATGATGACGACCTAATTTCACTTGACGATGTATCCCATAGTGAATTACGTCATACAAAGACTATTATTCAGATGACGACGACCTATTTTCACTTGACGATGTATCCCATAGTGAATTACGTGATATTAGGGAGACATGGAACGCTCAGACTGCGGCGCAGGAACCTTTAATTCCAACAGGAATTATTACCGAAAACGGTCCAAAATCAAGTAATTCTGCTCAGTGCAACGAGAAGGTGATGAAATTCCAAAAGGGACATCAATTGCTCATGTGAACGCAGATGAGATTGATGTCGTATGGAAGGAGTTCTGTGAATTTATAGGTCGTCACATAGGCCGTGATCAAAAAGGTGTTCTTGTAGCATGGAATGGTCAGTCATGTGATCTACGCTGGATTTACAAATTATTCCAAGCCCCTCGTTCCGTTTTGTCACTTCCAGTAAATTTAGAATTCTTCATGGATCCTTCCGTTGTGATCAAGCATTATGCTAGTTGTAAGCTTGCAGTATCTCAGAAAAATGAATTAGTAAGTAAAAATTACATGATTATTTTAAAGAACTATTCTACAAGGAAATCTAACTTTCAGAGTTTACGTCAGTGAGGAACCTGACACGTTGCATATCTTGTTGATTCAACTTCAACTACCGACGTGTCAGGTTCCAAGGTTCCTCGCCGACTGCATATCCCCCCTACGCATGAACGTCAGAAGTCAGATAGGGAGAGATTCGTCTGATGTTGACGCGTTCGGACACGATACCTTTCTGTATTTGGACTGTTCCATTCGTATATACTTTGGTGATGGTGAAGGGACCGTTGCCCAGCGGATTTATTTTGCGTTGCAAGGTATTGTGTTCTAACATGACTTCATCGTTTACTTTGAAGTGGTACTTAATACGTTTACGGTTTTCTTGTTCATTGTTGGTTCGTCTCCGTTGAAGTTTTTTTGCTTGGAGATCATTCCAGTTTACTGTAAACGCAAAATCATATAACATGTCTCTACCAAAAGCAATTTGTCCTGGCGTTGCGTTGCGTTCAAACTACTATGAGTTGTTGATCGAATTGCCCAAGTGAGTTTACTGAGTATGCCGGACCAAGGATCATCTGGGTCTAGGGTGACTTCTTCCAGCATCATGGTGCGCAACATATTGCCGAGAGTTAGATGTATCCGTTCTACAAAATTCGCTTGTGGGTTTTTGACTGTAGTTGGCGTAGGTTCGATGCCAAGACTTTGAATCATTTCTTGAAATTCTCCACCCAGAAACTCTTTCCCATAGTCGTAAATTATTTGCATTGGTCTTGGGTATCGAGAGAACCATGTACGATCCAGTAATATAGCTGTCGTGTGTGCTCGCTTGTTGGGGAGTTCGGCAATCTCGAATAGTCCTGCCGCTGGGTCCGCCATTGTTAGTGCATTTAGTATGTATTCTTTCCCGGCCGCGTCGGTGATGGTGTATGGACCTATGCAGTTGACACAGAGAGTATGCCACGGTTTAAGGATGCTATCTGACATCGGAAGGAGACCATATTTGTTCCGTCGCTTTTTTCCCAATTGGCAATTCCGGCACGTTGCGACAAATAGTTTTGTGTCAGTTACGAGACTGGGCCAGTTTGAACAGTGCTGTATGGTTTGTATCATCCTATTTGCTCCTGGGTGACACAGCATATCGTGATACCAGCTCAAAATTTGCTTTCGTAGCGACTTCGGAACATAGATTCTGTCATTGTAGGTGATGAATCCATCACGACGTCCGTAACAAACTAGTCGTCCGTCCCTGTCGCGTTCGTCTTCCTCCGCTTGACGTAGCTTACTTAAGTTCAGGTCAAGTGGAAACAATTGTTCGGTGTTTCGTACTTCGTGGCTTTCTATAGATTGCAGCATTCGATAGACGTTGTCTTCTACGGAATCGACTTGATTTGAGTCAACATGAGCTATTATGTGTGCGAACACTTGTCCAGGTGAAGTAACTTCGTCGTCCATTCTCTCTATACGAGAGAGTGCGTCCGCTATACGGTTTCGTTCTCCTGGGAGGTACTTAAATTCAGGTCCAAATTCTTCTAGTAGCCACCTCCAACGTTGTATTCGGTTGAAACCCAATTTATTGTTCGGAGTCAAGCTTACATTGTTAAGATGGTCGGTGTAAACTTCGATTTGTTGTCCAAGCAAGATGGATCGGAATTCTTTCAAAGTCTCCACAACCGACAGTAGTTCAATTTCTCCTACTCCGTACCGCTTTTGTGTTTCCGTGAGCTTTCGCGAATAGAATGCTATAGGTTTGTCTTCTTGCATTATCACCGCTCCTAGTTGGAGGGCACTTGCATCAGTGTGTAAGGTAAATTTCTTATCGAAATTTGGGAAGGCTAACATTACCTGCTTACTACTTATTTCCTTAATTTTGTTGAATGCTTTTTCATGCTGTTCTCCCCACTGATATTTGTTCTCTTTCTTTAGTAAATTTGACAGAGGTGCAAGGATGTGACTTCGACTTTTCCACATATCGCGATAGAAGTTTACGAAACCCAAGAAAGATAACATTTCTCGCTTGTTCTTTGGTCGTGCTAACTTGTGAATGGCTTCAATTTTGTTTGCAAGAGGTTTGATACCGTGTGGTGTTAACCAGTACCCTAGGTATTCTAATTCTTTGACACCAAAAGTACTCTTCTAAGCATTAACTTTCAGACCCGCTTCTTGTAGTCGTTGTAGTATAGTCTCTAAACTTTTTAGATGTTCTTCAAATGTACCTTTGGTGATTACCAATAGGTCATCTCGTGCATGCGGACATAGTCTTATGGTGTAATATCCCATGTTGAGATCAAGACTAGTCACATAAGTGTAACCTCCTAACTTTAGCAGCGTTTCTTGCATCCTAGAAATCGGAATAGGTTTACGCTTAATAGATTTGTTTAGCTTACGAAAATCTGAGACTACTCGGATTCGTTTGTTCTTTTTGGGGATTGCAAAGGATGGTGATGCCCATTCCGAGGGCGAGCACTTTCTCAATACTCCAATTTTTCAAAAACGTTCTATTTCTTTCCTGAGGGGCTTGTAATGTGCCTGTGCGACTGGATATGGGTGCTGGGCACTCGGTCTTGCTCCTTCTTGGAGCTCGAAATCAGCTTCGACTTGAAAGTCGCCCAGTGTCCCATCAAATAAGTCTTCGAACTTTGTTAATAAGGCCCTAAGATTTTGTTTCTGTCTTCTATCGAGGTGCTTAATGTCCCTGAGCAATTCTGGAATCTCTGTCTTCTTGTAATCGCTATCTAGAATGGTAGTAGCTCTTGATTGGGCGAGTTGCACAAATTCTGGCTCTTCTGTGAGATGTGTGATCTCTTTCAGGTAGTCGTTGTGGTTCTCTTGTTCCTCTGCAGTTAATCTGCTAGGACGGAGAGGTACCGAGTAATCATCCCATCGTATCTCATTTCTAGAGAACAGGATGTCAAGTCCCATGGCTTCAAGACAATCTCTGCCGAGTATCATATCGTAACGGTTTGTTGTTTCATTTACTGACATAGTAACTTCCACTTGTTTATGTGGGTTAAATTCTGAGAGGCTAAATGCCACTGTCAGTTCGTATTGCGTTTCAAAAGTTCCGCCATTTGTGCTCCACCGTATGGGCCTATGTCTTTTAGTATTAGTATATGTTTCTAGCGGTATAACTCGCCTATTTATTAAGGTGTTGCTACATCCAGTTTCTACTAGTACATTTAGTCTAATTTTGTTTCTAACTTTATTTAAATACTTATTTAAGACTACGGCTACCATTGTGGTGAACCTTGGTGTATCACTACCATAAGTAGACTTAATGTTAGTATTTGTTGATAAACATGTGCGAAGTGGAACATTCTTCATAATATTACTCACCTTCGAATGGTGGAATTCTTCATCACTCTCATCCTGACGGATGGCATTAGATTCGGCCTTCTTTGCCTGGTAATGGCAATTGACTAAAGTGTGAGTTTTAACCTGCCGGTATCGCCCTGCTGCCAAGCATAAAGAGCAACCACGTTCTTTCTCCTCGCCACCATGTGCTCCACGATACTTCGCAGTTCCACCCCCACTATTGGTGTTCGTCCTCCAACCACTTTTAGTATCATCCTTGTTTCTCTTCGACTTCTTCGCGTCGTCCATTGCTTTACGTTTCTTCGATGACCGATCGAGGCTCTCAAGGTACGAATTAATTTCCGTTAGTGTTAGAACGTAGCTTGTTTACCTGTATTGCCACGACGATTAGCCGATGGAGTAGCTTAATTCCCACTATTTATACTTGGTTACAAGCTAGTTGGACGCTATCGTTACAATACGTAATCAATGCTCGGATTATTTTATTTTTATGAGATATCTTTGTGGCCACCATAATACCAACTATGATTGATGAAGCGACAGTTGGAGTTACATAGTTCTACATGAGCCTTATGCCAACATCCTCCTTAATTCTCACTTTTGCCTTCATCAATTTTCGTTACAATCAATTCTGACATTGGCCTCCAACCCATTATATATTCTCTCAAAACTCTAAATCTGCTTCCTTGAAGTGGTTTAGTATAATAATCTGCTAACATAATGTGTGTAGGAAGATACTCAATCCTCAGTTCCTTATTATCAACTCTGTCCTTTATCCAAAAGTATCTGATATTTATATGCCTCGAATTACCCGTGCATGAATTTCTCCCATTTATTTCCATCAAAATTGCGCTCTTATTATCCTGATAAATAACATTATCCTTTAAACTGTAGCCCTGAGCTTCCATGAAATGTCTGAACCATAGTGTATATGGTAAATATTCCGCAGTTGCCACTAACTCTGACTCGGTAGCACTTTTTACATTAATTTTTGATGTCGTTGACCTCGCGTGTGCAGCTCCGATCCCAAAAGATACCAGTCCGCCAGTATGACTTCTCATATCTTCATGTACGGCATATGCTGAATCAACATAAGACATAATTTCTGTCAATGACGTTGCACCTATTACTCTAATCTCGTCAATTGTTCGTTGTATGAATCCTATAAGCCTTTTTAATTTTA
>Ga0209092_10003269_pt1 | contig 14182 bp, 9 predicted proteins | sample FraStrMetagenome_FD_187446 | JGI IMG/M metagenome (GOLD analysis project Ga0209092, IMG submission 187446) | Marine eukaryotic phytoplankton communities from Arctic Ocean - Fram Strait ARC3M Metagenome (SPAdes) (version 2) | ecosystem: Environmental > Aquatic > Marine > Oceanic | place: Fram...
AGCCGGTGCTATGAAGGCGTCTTTAATACCTGAAAGAGGATTGGCGCCAATAATTATTCCAGTATTCACGGCAAATACCATGATCTCATTCAGGCGCTGGCATAACCGTTTGACTGTCTCATAGCTACCCTTGGCTTCTATCGGTTTTAGCACACTAATAACCGAGGGGGCAGTAATCGAGTTAATTGGTGTCTGTCCCATGTAAGGAAATATATGCAGGGCTAGTGAGCGCCAGATATCATCCGCATGATCACTGCTAACCTTGCTCTTCTTCACACACAACCAGTCTGCAGCCACTTTTTGTAACGTGTTCGCAGCTGCTGCTTTTTCCGCAGCCAGATGTTCTTTACGATGAAATTTCGGATCGATACCCTCGGCTAATAGATCTCGGTATTCAGAACGAATAACTCTTGCGGAGGACAATGACACTGTGGGGTAGATGCCCAGGCTTATGTTGGCGCGGACCTTAGTGATCGGACGCTGATAATTGAATATCCAGTACTTGTCTCCACCCGGTCGAACACGCAACGCGAGACCGAGGCCATCAGCTAAGTTGTATTCTTTAGCTTTGCCTCGTGCGTTGTTTATTTCTGTATTAGTCAGTGGCTTAGTAACTTTGGGCATGTAACAAAAGGGCTGCGCTCTCCTCTTTTTTGTTACATTAATTGTTACATAAAACGTGGATTTTTACAATATCTGATGAATCTTTTTGCGCCTTTAAAACCCTATAAAACCTATTTAAATCAATACTTTATGGTACTTCAAAGCCCCTTGCGGGGCTATTATTTGGTGGAGGCGGCGGGAATTGAACCCGCGTCCGCCAGTCCGCTGCCTACGGCTCTACATGCTTAGTTCAGTCTTTAGTTTTAGGGCGCTGCAACCCGACTGACAGGGCGCACAACGCACGATTTCGGTAAGTTTTTAGTGAATCCGCCCCGAACAAGCTTCATCACGATCTTATGAGATATGACGCCTGAGCGTTATCTCTCCCGAAGGATGTCAAACTCTGGACGCATAAGCACGGCTCCAGTCAGACGGCACTACACTGGGGTTTAAGCAGCTAGTGCGTAGTTGTCGTCGTTGGCAACTATAAGTTTGCGACTTTGGATTAACGAGATTGGTCACCATCTCGGCATGCACCGGAGGTTTTGTAACCGTCGTCGAATCCAAAACGCCCCCATGAGGTCGGGATTCTAACACAGTCATGGTCAAGTGCGGCCGACTTGGGTCAAAACAATTTATAGATCGAATTTTTGGGGTGAATCGCCTAGAATCGGCGGTTAAAAAAACAATAACAAGGAATACAGTAATGCAAAGAGGTGAGTTTTCTTCTCGACTGGCGTTTATTTTTGCCGCATCTGGGTCTGCCGTTGGGCTGGGTAATATCTGGGGCTTCCCTACTAATGCTGCCCAAAATGGGGGTGCTGTATTTGTCTTGATGTATCTCATTCTGGCGTTTTTGCTGGCCTACCCTGCCATGATGGCGGAGCTGATTATTGGTCGCCATACTCGCTCTAATATGGTCAATGCTCTGCAGGCTATTTCGCCGGGGCAAGCCGCTAAAAGTATTGGTAAGTTAACGGGTATTGGCGGCATGGTTACTGCTGGGCTGATTCTGAGTTTCTACAGTATTGTTGCGGGCTGGTTTATTGCTTTTATGCTCGAGCCATTGACCTCGATTATGGGTCTGGAGTCTATGGGCAACTGGCTAACGGAGTTTAGTCTGGTACGCAATATTGGGTTTGCAGCCTTCTTTATATTATTAACAGTATTAATTATTAGTGCTGGTGTTGTGCAGGGCATCGAGAAATGGTCAAGTCGCTTGATGCCTTCGCTGTTTGTGCTTATGGGCGCTCTTATTCTCTATGTGCTAACCCAAGATGGCGCTATGGAAGGACTGAAACATTACTTGGTACCCGATTTCTCTCAAATCACTGATCCCAATCTGATTGTTAGTGCTATGGGGCAGGCCTTTTTCTCTATGTCTCTGGGTGTGGGTACTATGTTGGTGTATGGCTCTTATATTCGTGCCGATGAGAATTTGCCGGTGGTCGGTGCGCTGGTCACGCTCACTGATACCTCGGTGGCTTTTTTGGCAGGCTTGCTGGTGCTGCCAGCCATTTTTGTGGCACAAAATCTGGGGGTCACTATTTACGCCGAGAGCGGTAATTTAATTGCCGGGCCAGACCTTATTTTTCAAGTGTTGCCGGCCCTGTTTGACGGCATGGGAGCCACGGGTTTATTTGTGGGCCTAGCTTTCTTTGTGTTGATGTCGATTGCGGCCGTTACCTCTTCGATCTCTATGCTTGAGGTGCCGGTGTCCTATGCTGTGGAGGCTCATCAGGTTAGTCGCAACAAGGCGACCTGGTTGGTTGGCTTGGTATTGTTTGGTATTAGCACCTTGATCTGTTTTAACTTTGATGCGCTATTTGGCTTTGTTATCACCATGACCACTGAGCGGGCACAGCCGCTGCTGAGCATGATGCTGTGTATTTTTGCGGGTTGGGTTTTCTATCGCAACAGTATCCTTGAAGAACTTAAGAGTGGCAGTCCCGATGTTGAGCAGGGGTTGTTTTGGAAGATATGGCCTGTGTATGTGAAGTTCTTCTGTCCGGCGCTGATTCTGCTGACCTTTGCTCAGGGGTTTTGAGCAAAGGGTTTCAAGCAAACTGCACTCCTTTATAAAAACCGGCTATTTTTTGAAAACTGCCCGCGCAAAAATTCCATCTGGTCTCCCAGTATGCGGCGGCTATTAATCAGGGCCAGATACTCGGCATTGTTCGGCTCATAGGGTAGTGCAACCAGCTGCATATTGGCTTCTTCTGGGGTCTGGTCGGCTTTGTGCTGGTTACAGCGTTTACAGGCTGCTACAACATTTTCCCACCTATCTATGCCACCGCGAGACTTTGGATAAATATGGTCGCGAGTGAGTTTTTGTGGGGGAAATTCCCGCGTGCAGTACATACAGAGATAAGCGTCGCGAGCAAATAGGGCGGGATTCGTCAGGGGGTAGTTGGTGCGCGGACGGGCTAGCTGTTTGCCGCCGCAGGCAATAATACTGGGTAAATCGACCATTGAGCGCTCACCGGTAAGGCGCTGTGTGCCGCCATAGATCTCTCGAACGGTGTCGCCCAGTGTCCAAACGACTAGGTCGCGGGCATACATACATACCGCCTGTTCCCAGTTAAGCCATTCTATGGGCTGGCCTGCGACATTTAATCTTAAAATTCGCATATTCAATGGTGATAATCCCTTAAATATTAAATCTTTAAAATATTAATCTGTGCGCCATTTATATACAGTATAGATCTTCGCGTTTGGCGCTGTATCAACGCTAAAACTGCGCATTGACCCGCTCAGTTTGGTTGGTTAGTGTGGCAGTCCACTGACAGGTGCGTTAACCCAATATAACAGGTGAGATTTAGTGACTAAAGAAAAAAAAGCAATCGACTTTGAGCAACAGCTAGAGAATCTAGAAGCGCTGGTGGAGTCCCTTGAAAGTGGTGGTCTCAGTTTAGAGGACTCGCTAAAGTCTTTCGAGCAGGGTATTAAGGTTGCTCGAGACTGCCAGCAGGCATTGAAGCAGGCTGAGCAGAAGGTTGAGTTACTGATGCGTCAGGGTGATGAGCTTGTCAGCCAACCTTTTGATGCAGACGGCGAATAACCTATTTCAATGAAAGACTACCTCAACCAGTGTAACGCACAGGTCGACGCCCAACTTGAGCGCATTCTGCCCATTGTCCAAGGCCCTGCCGAGCATCTTTTTGCGGCTATGCGCTACTCTGTCTTTAACGGCGGTAAACGCATTCGTCCGGCGCTGTGTTTTGCGGCCGCTTCGGCTATTACTGAGCCCGACACAACAGACACCATTGCTGCCGTGGCTGCTGCGCTGGAAATGATTCATGCCTATTCGCTGATTCATGATGACTTGCCGGCCATGGATGACGATGATTTACGCCGTGGCAAACCCACCTGCCATATCCAGTTTGATGAGGCGACGGCCATTTTGGCGGGGGATGCCTTGCAATCATTGGCCTTTCAGCAGCTAAGTGAACTCGGGAATATCAGTGCTGGTACGGCACTGCAGCTAGTGTCTATGTTGTCGCGATATGGCGGTTGCAGCGGCATGGTGACGGGCCAGGCCATTGATTTAGCGGCCACTGGTCAGCTGCTCAATATAGATCAGCTTAAAAATATGCACGCCCATAAAACCGGCGCCTTAATTGAGGCCAGCGTGTTGATGGGTGCTGTAGCGACCCAGGCTGCGACTAAAACGCAACTCGAGGCGCTAACCGGTTTTGCTCGCGCTATTGGCTTGGCCTTTCAAATTCAAGATGATATTTTGGATGTGGAGAGCTCTACTGAGCAGCTTGGCAAGCAGCAGGGGTCGGATATAGCCAACGGCAAGTCCACCTATACCTCGATTTTGGGCTTGGAACAGGCGCGCAGTCAGACAGCTGAGCTCTATCAGCAAAGCTTGGACTGTCTTGACCCCTTTGCTGAGCGTGCTGATGCCCTGCGCTTTATCGCCAGCTTTATTGTTAATCGGGCTTATTAACGCACCTATTTGGTGTAATATTCGCTTTCAATCTAAGATGTAATAACTGATGCCAAAAACATTTACGGATATACCACTCAGCCGCCCGGATACACCGCTACTGGATCGTATCAGTGCGCCGGCTGACCTACGTCATTTGGATGACGACCAGTTGCTTGTTGTAGCTGATGAGTTGCGCTCTTTTATGCTCTATTGCGTGGGTAAAACTGGCGGCCACTTTGGTGCTGGGCTCGGCGTTACCGAACTGACAATTGCCCTGCACTATGTGTTTAACACGCCCAATGATCGCCTAGTCTGGGATGTGGGCCATCAAACTTACCCCCATAAAATTCTTACTGGTCGTCGCGAGCAGATGCTAAGCATGCGCCAAAAGGACGGCCTGTCTGGCTTTCCCAAACGCTCCGAGAGTGATTACGATACGTTTGGCGTAGGCCATTCCAGTACCTCTATTAGCGCCGCTCTTGGCATGGCGATGGCGTCGGCGCAACTCGGCGAAGAACGTAGAACTGTCGCGGTAATGGGTGATGGTGCTATGACTGCAGGTATGGCCTTTGAAGCCATTAACCATGCAAGTCATGTGGATAAAAACTTGCTGGTGGTGCTTAACGATAATCAGATGTCTATCGGCCATAATGTTGGTGGCCTCTCGACTTATTTTTCGAAACTTTGGTCGAGCAAGTTTTACAACCAGTTCCGTGAAGGGAGCAAAAAAGCGCTGAGCGGCATGCCCCATGCCAAGAATTTTGTGCGTCGCACTGAAGAGTATATGAAGAGTATGGTGTCGCCAGCCAGTATCTTCGAAGAGCTGGGTTTTTGCTATATTGGCCCAATTGATGGCCATGACCTGCCTCTATTAATCACCACCCTGAATAAGCTCAAAGAAATTAACGGCCCTGTATTACTGCATATTATTACCCATAAGGGAAAAGGGTTTGCCCCTGCGGAAAATGATCCTGTGGGTTACCACGCCCTAAATAAAATCGAGCCCAAGCCCATTGTGCAAGCAGCAGCGGTGACTCCTGCCGAGCAGGCCAAGCCCAAGTATCAAAAGGTCTTTGGCGACTGGCTGTGTGATATGGCTGAGCAGGACAAACGCCTGGTGGGTATCACGCCCGCTATGTGCGATGGCTCAGGTATGAATGAGTTTGCCGAGCGCTTTCCCCAGCGGTTTGAAGATGTGGCCATTGCCGAGCAGCATGCGGTAACGGTTGCCGCCGGTATGGCCTGCGAAGGCTCTAAACCTGTGGTGGCTATTTACTCGACCTTTTTACAGCGTGCCTATGATCAGCTAATTCACGATGTGGCCCTGCAAAATCTAGATGTCTTGTTTGCGCTGGATCGCGCTGGCCTGGTTGGCGAAGATGGTGCTACTCACGCCGGTGCCTATGATATTAGTTATCTGCGCTGCATTCCCAATATGATGATTATGGCGCCCTCTGACGAAAATGAAACTCGTCAACTACTCTATACAGGCTTTAGGCATAATGGCCCCGCCGCTGTGCGCTATCCCAGAGGCACTGGTCCTGGTGCTGTGATTGAAAAGACTATGACGGCTCTGCCGATTGGCAAAGGTGTTATTAGACGCGCAGGCGCTCAGGTCGCCATTTTGAATTTTGGGACTCTACTGCCCTCGGGCCTGGAAGTAGCCGAGCAGATTAATGCCACTGTAGCGGATATGCGTTTTGTTAAACCTATAGACGAAACTCTTGTTCGCCAACTAGCCGAGGATCACCAGTTATTAGTTACCTTGGAAGAAAATAGTGTTGCTGGCGGTGCCGGTACTGCGGTCAGCGAATTTTTAGCGGCGCAGGGTATTGTTATGCCTGTGCTGCATTTAGGCCTGCCGGATCGCTTTGTAGATCATGGCAAACACATTGAGCAGTTAACCGATACAGGCCTAGATAGCACCAATATTTTACAGTCAATTGAACAGCGCCTTGAGCTTCTAAAAACCGCAGGTCAGGTCGCGCAAATATAATAAGAGGCAAGACTATGAAATTCTATGATTGCGCCACCGCGCCCAGCCCCCGCAGAGTAAGAATATTTTTAGCCGAGAAAGGTGTAGAGCTTGAAACCATTCAGATTGATCTGGCTAAAGGCGAACAGTTTTCTGAAGAATTTAAAGCCATCAACCCATTGGGCGAAGTGCCGCTGTTAGTGCTGGAAGACGGCACAACTATTAGCCAGGTCAATGCTATTTGCCGCTATCTGGAAGAGGTCTATCCCGAGCCACCCCTGCATGGTCGCAACCCTGTTGAGCGCGCGCAGGTGGAGTCATCTAACAGTCAGCTGCAAGCCAATGGTTTGTCTGCGGTGGCGGAAGCCTTTAGAAACGCAACACCTGGATTTAAGCATCGGGCCATGCCTGGGCCACACAACTATGAGCAAATTCCCGAACTCTCAGAGCGCGGGTTGTTGCGACTCGATAATTTATTTTCTGACCTGAATACCCATTTGGCAGAGAGCCAATTTATTGTTGGCGACTATTTTTCGGTGGCCGATATCACTGCGCTGACCACTGTCGATTTTGCCAAGTGGGTAAAAAAGCGTATCCCTGAAGAATTTTCAAACCTTCAGCGCTGGCACGATCAGGTGAGTGACCGCCCCAGCGCCAAAGCCTAGCTAGTTACTAATCAGGGTAAATGCATTGGGTGCAGCGGTGACTGTTTGGCCATCGCTGTAGCTCACAACCATTTGCTGATCAGTAAAGTTGTACACCACATAGTTAGTCACACCATCTTTCTCAAATGCCAACGCCGCAGGATGATCTGAGGTCAACGTACCTGTGCCTGTGGCTAACTGGCCCAGTGCACTGAATGTGTGAATCCAATGGTAGGTATGTGCCTTGGTCTCGCCAGCCTCTGGGATATAACTCGCGACGCTGTTGTAGTCGGCGATAGCGGCCTCTGCATCAACCATTGCCCACAGATTCCACCACAGATCGCGCCATTGATCATCGACTAAACCTGATGGCTTGCCATTTGAAGATTCGCTTAGACCCAGAGTTACATAGTCTTGCATATAGTCTGCATACTGGCTGACATGCAAAATTAATGGGCTTGAGGGCAAACCCTGAATACCCAGAATATGGGCATAGGCACCACTAAACCAGGTAGAGAAAACTGCACCATCACCCCAGATAATCGAGGTGGTTATCTTATCGTAACCTGAGGGGAAGTTATCTGCATCGGCGCTGACACTGTTGTAGCCATCGATATTATTCCAGTACTCCCAGTACGCTGAAGAGGTCGAAGCATGCAGGTACATCCCTTTGTCGACTAGACCATTCTTACCTGTCGCCAGCCCGTATAAAACAATCGCACCATAGGCGGTGGCTGCCTCTGAGGTGGATTCATTGTTATTACCGCGGGCAAAGTTGACGCGACCATCGGCCCAGGAAAAACCATTGGCTGGATCAAAGTTGCGCATTGAGGGAAACATCTCATCATCCGCATCCGCGGCATAATCACGAATTAGTAGCTCAATCATGGGGCCGTATTGATCATCGCCACACCAGGCCACATCCACGCGGCAAATCTCTGCGGCAGCGCGAACAAAATAGCCATAGTGGAAATGGTGGTCGGCAAGGCGCTGGTGGGAGCCATAGGCTTCCTCGACACCCAGCAATGTATTCCACTCCGCGTCATAGGAAAAATACTTGTTGCTGTCCAATGCACCCGTAGTGTTGGCAGTAAACCAATCTGATAACTCGCCTTTGAGCCAAGCGATAAGCTGCGCCGCTTCGGCGTCCATACCTATGGAGCGAGCAATCGCTGCTAACTCAGCCACTTTGCCGTAATTCTTGGCCGCCCAATAGGTGTCGGTGCGATCATTCCAGGCAGCGGATCCCTGGTTAATAAACTGGGTTACCAACCCTTCCAGAGTGGCCTGATCAAAGGTGCCGTCAATTGATGGCAAGGTGGGTAGCACACCAACAAATGGCAGTTCATAGTTAAAGCTATCAGTCTGACTAAACTTAATCATGCCGCGTGCACTGCGCACTTTGTAGTCTGAGGTTAGCTGTGATGAGTTCTTCCAGTGCAGCGGATGCAGTCCAACCACTGTGTCTATGGCCGCACCCTGATCATCGCGATAAGTATGGCTTACGGTGACTGTATTCGTCGCACGGTCGACGCTGTAATCAATATCTGCCGCTGCCACCACATTGCGCGCCTGTGCTTCAAAGAAGCTGATCATGGCACTGCTGGCGTTGCCTGCTCCAGTGGCTGGAAGGTAGGTCAGGGTTAACTCTTTAGTCGCATTGGTAACAGTGATCTCATTACTGCTGATATTGGCAAAGCTGGTACTACCCTCACCAGTGACCATAAAGTTATTGAGGTTCCCAGAGACACTGGTCCAGATACCTAGGCTATTACCCTGATTGTAAAAGGTCCCTTTTTCACCGCTATCTGCACGCAGTGTGCGCATGACCAGATCACCCTCATAGGCCTTAAAGTAAACATAGGGCGAACCATGGACAAAGGTGGCTTCCATAACATCGGTATCACCTGACTTCCACATCACTGTGACTGAGGCATCACTATGATCCTTAAGGTAGGCATTTAAATTAGCATGGGCTGTGTTTCCCACTGCAATACCGTCGAAAACTTCTGTAAAGGGATCTGGAATCTCATACATAAAGCCATCGGCATAGGGACCTAGTCCACCGGGAATACTCAGTACGCGTGCACCTTTCTCAGTGATACGAGCCATAAAGGGATCAGGTGTAATATAGGCGGCCTGATCAGCATTGCCTGTTTGCATCTCACCGAGGAAAGGAATAGAGCCCCACCATTTATGGGTTGGCGTGGGTTGATTGAGCGCCGCGCCAGTTAACTGGGGGTACATGGGCGTTGGAGTACCCGTGGGTATTTTGGTGTTTTCATTACAGGCCGCAATACCCGGCTCTACGACACCAGCGTTGTAGACCCAGTTGCCATAGTCGACTACACAGCGGTAGCTATTGGGGTTGATCCCATCAGCGACACTGCCAGCACCATAGGCTGTTATAGAGAAAGAGCTGGGGTTTTCTGGATCAACGGTGCCAGAGCCACTCGTTGGTGGTGTGGCGCCATCAGCAATACCGCTAAAGCGCACATTATCTAACTGATAGACAACACTAGGACTGGTACCAAAAGCAGGGAAAAATACCAGAGGTGCAGTGACGCTGGACAAGTTGAGTCCAGTGTTGGTTGTCAATGTCGACAGGGGAATACTAATAGCTTCCCAGGCACCATTGGCAGCAATCTGGGAAACCGCAATTTCGCCAGAGTTGCTATCAGGGGTCGTCTCTAATTTTATTAAGAAACCATTTGATAGATTATTAGTACCACTATTAATAATCTTAATATCGAATTCAAGCTGCCCTGCACTGTAACCGCTGAGATTGACCGCAGGGCCAGGGCCCACAACAATACCGGCGTGGCCAGCACTGGCGCTGTAACTTACCTGCAGTACATCACCTTTATCTGCATCTGAAATCACTGCCCAGTCAATACTGTCACAGCTCTCGGTGCCAGCCACTTCGTCAGTACAGTCGCCATAATCATGAAGCTCATCAAAGGCCGAGAATTTAAGATCACCGCCCCAGATATCGGCCACAACACCATCAATTAAGATCGCTGTATCACCCTCATTGAGACCCGGAGTCGTTGGCGGATCAATAATTGCAATGTCGGCAACCATAGATTGGTGGGTATAACAGTAATAGCTAAGGCCAGTTTCGGTATAGTCTGCCGGAATACTAATGGTCAGTGACTGACCTTCTTCAATAGAGCCTACTCCATCGATAACCTTGGTATCTGATGAGCTACTGATAAGCACATCACTGAGGCCACTGCGCCAGCCTGAACCCACATTAAATGGATGACCCGAATCTGTCCTGATGAACTTATAGACCTTGCCGCGCACTAGCTCTAGCGTTTCTGCAACGCCATCTTCGGTGCTGCTAAAGAGATAGTAAGGCGCAGTAAAAGGGCTGCTATTTAGCCGAACATAAACAGTTTGAATAGCGTCATCAGCATCGGCATTGTCGCCAATACCATCCAGATCTGAGTCCAGAGTCTCTGCGGCATTTAGTGGGAAAGCATCCGCTGTATCAAGAACACCGTCACCATCGTCATCGGTATCCGCATTGTTACCCACCTGATCACCGTCAGTGTCAACAGACTCATTGGCATCGAGTGGGAACGCATCTAGGGCGTCGACAATCTTGTCGCCGTCATCATCCGTGTCGAGTAGATTAACTATGCCATCGTTGTCTGTGTCGATCTGGGCATTGAAGAAGTCACTGTCTGAGAAAATTGCCTCGACATTGGTGTCGGCAATAAAATCGCTTAGACCCGTCTCATCAGCAACTACATCTATCACGGCGGCAAGTAGGGTAGTTTGCGTGGTTTGAACAAACTCAGCTGCAGTCGCGGAGGTGGGATCAGCGTCCTCATCAACCAAGAGTTCGTTGATTGCAGAAAGATTATCGGCTACCGCGGCTATAACCTGCACTGAAACCGATGACGAATCCGGTAGCGCATCATTTAGTATCTCAATTAGCTGGCTGCTCGACTGCAAGTCAATATCACCATTATTGCTAATCTGGCTAGCGATGGCTGCTACGGCATTTTCGGCCAGTGCCGGGAACTGTGCAGACGCATCCGTCCCAGCAAGTGCCTGTACCGTGGATACCATCAGGGCGATCTGTTGGTTAACTTGCTGCGCATGCTGGGCATTTGCATCGTTAGATTCTGCCATAGCCCAGATGTCCTGAGCCAAAAATTCATCGACGCTGCCTGTTATACCCAGCGCAGTTAAAACAGCCGCCTTGGCTTCAGCGCCATCAACACTGGCGATTACCGAGCTAATCGGTGAAATGGTCACCGCACTGGCAAGGTCAGTCGGCAAGTCGGCGATCAGTGCCATTTCTGTCATCAGCACGCCAGTGGTGACATCTGTACCACCCAGTGCAACCAACCGCCCTATGCTGTTATCTGCAGGTGCGGGCACGGCAAAATAGCCCTGAGCATCTGAGATAGCCGCTGGCTCATCAGCATCTGCCACCAGATTATTATTGAGGTCAATAAACATTGAACTGCCAGAGAGCGGTGCATCGATTACCCTGCCCTCAACGGCATCGGTCACTGTAACCACTACCAGCTGTGTATCTTTAGCATTTTTGCTATCGGCCAACTCCACCGTCAGTTCATAACTATTGTCACTATCTGCATCGGCCGGATTTTCATAGTCTGGCGCTACCTTAAAGGACAGACTACCGCCTGCGGTGATAGAAAATAGCTGACTATCATCGCCGCTAGCTAGGCTGTAAGAAAGTGACTGATTTTCAGGGTCCGAACCAGTAGCGGTGCCAACCTGCGTTGAGCCTTCCATAACAGATACCGTCGCACTCAATGTCAGTGAAGGGGGCTGATTAACTGCAACAGGCTGACTGCTTGAATCACTGCTACCACCACCGCCGCCACAGGCAGATAACAAGATAAAACAAGGAGCTAGAAAGATAGAATTTGAGATGGAGCGCATAAAAGTACTCGATTGTTATTATTTTTAATTTAGTGGTGCAGTAAGCGCCAGAAAAAACGGCGATGATAGATTAAAACGCCAAAGGACAGTTTATACGCGACTAACGCAGCATGCGGTCAAATTTACAGCACAAAAAGGAGGCCGCAGCCTCCTTACTATATAAATGCTAAAAGCCAGTTATTTACTGATGGCGGATATCTTTGCCTTTGACCACAAATACAATTTGCTCGCAAAGATTCTTGGCATGGTCACCAATACGCTCCAGTGAACGTACAACCCAGAGAATATTAATAACTCGGCTAATACTACGCGGGTCTTCCATCATGTAGGTAACCAACTCGCGTAATGCAGTTTTATAATCGAGGTCGATTTTTTTGTCTTCTTCTAAGGTGCGCATAGCCGCCTCAACATCAAAACGTGCAAACGCATCCAATGCATTGTTCAGCATACTGACCACTGACTGACCCATATGACGCACTTCAGTATAGCCTTGAGAGCCAGCGCTCTCGCCAGCTAGAATCACTGCGTGGTTAGCAATTTTCTTGGCTTCATCACCGATACGCTCTAAATCATTGACCGCTTTAGTGACCATCATAACCAGACGCAGGTCACTGGCGGCGGGCTGACGACGGGCAATAATTAAAATACAGGCTTCATCAATATCGACTTCCATTTCGTCAACAAATTTTTCTTCTTTTATCACCAATTCAGCGAGCGCACTATCGGCTTCGGTCACCGCACGAACTGCGTTTTGTAGCTGCTGCTCAACCTTGCCACCCATCTCCATTAGGCGGGTGCGAATCTCTTCCAGCTCTTCATCGAACTGCTTCATGATATGATTTTCAAATGACATTTTTGACATATTATTCTCCCTGTTAACCGAAGCGGCCGGTGATATAGGCTTCAGTGAGCTGATGCTCTGGCATGGTAAATACCTGTTCAGTTGGATTGACTTCAATCAATCGTCCAAGATGAAAGTAGGCAGTGCGATGGGATACACGCGCGGCTTGCTGCATTGAGTGAGTCACAATAGCGATGGTGAAATTTTGGCTCAACTCTTCAATCAACTCTTCAATTTTAGCCGTGGCAATTGGGTCCAGTGCTGAACAGGGCTCGTCCATCAAAATAACTTCGGGACTAACCGCAATGGCTCTGGCTATACAGAGTCGCTGCTGCTGACCACCAGATAAACCGGTACCCGCCTGATGCAACCGCTCTTTAACTTCTTCCCAAAGGCCGGCTTTGCGCAGGCTGTTTTCAACAATTTCATCAAGGTCTACTCTGGTATCGGCCAGGCCATGTATCTTAGGACCATAGGCGACATTTTCATAAATAGACTTGGGAAATGGATTGGGCTTTTGAAAAACCATTCCCACTCTGGCACGCAGTTCAACTACATCCAGTTTGGATGAGTAGAGGTCTTCGCCATCCATACAGATTTGGCCCTCGACCCTGCAGATATCAACCGTGTCATTCATACGATTTAGCGAGCGCAAAAAAGTTGACTTGCCACAGCCAGAGGGACCAATCATGGCAATCACTTCATTCTTGGCGATATCCACGCTGACATCATGGATAGCCTGCTTATCGTCATAGAAGACATTGACGTTGCGCATAGTCATCTTGGCATTGTCGGCAAAATTTTTGCCCACCGTGGTCTGATGATCTGACACATCCAGACTATTAACTGCCTTGGCAGCAGTGTTTTTGGCGAGTTTCTTTTTTTCAGCTGTGGCAGCTTGAGTCATAGTTTTTCCTTTCTACCAGCGCCGCTCTAGGCGTTTGCGCAGCCATACGGCAACGGTGTTCATAATAATTAGAAAACTCAGCAATACCATAATGGCCGCTGAAGTCTTTTCAATAAAGGCTCGTTCCGGACTGTCGGCCCAGAGAAAAATTTGCACGGGTAACACTGTTGCTGGGTCACTAAAGCCAGCGGGGATATCAACAATAAAGGCCACCATACCAATCATTAGCAGTGGTGCAGATTCGCCCAGCGCCTGAGCCATACCAATAATTGCACCGGTTAACATACCCGGCAGAGACAGCGGCAGCACATGATGGAGTACCACCTGATACTTTGATGCTCCCATG
>Ga0209092_10003271_pt1 | contig 14172 bp, 6 predicted proteins | sample FraStrMetagenome_FD_187446 | JGI IMG/M metagenome (GOLD analysis project Ga0209092, IMG submission 187446) | Marine eukaryotic phytoplankton communities from Arctic Ocean - Fram Strait ARC3M Metagenome (SPAdes) (version 2) | ecosystem: Environmental > Aquatic > Marine > Oceanic | place: Fram...
CCTATTCAACAGTAAGGGGTTTCATTAATGCTCGAATGAGTATCGCTCTAGTTAGAGCAACGAATCGATGCATTAGAGGTTCCAGGATCCCTACGAGCAACATGTCGAATCGTTTTCGTTGGGAAGGAGGTGCAGGACTTGGACTTCTGAACAGTGATAATTAGTTCGAGACTTTACATGTCAAGTAATATTTGAAGATTTGAGTAGAGTTTCCAATACAACTGAATTAACCAAATGACTAACACAAGCACCGAACCTCGGTTACATAAAAATTGTACGAATGTAACGAGACGAAAATTAACGTAATACCTAACAACTAAATAAACCCTTTACTTATAGAATAACCAGTGTTAGGAAAATTATAGTTTGAATATTTTTTTTTTGATTTTGTTGAAAAATATAACAATCTTTACAATGTACTTGGACCTTGGAACTCTGCTCGGATCTTCAAATATTGCTTGACTTTCAAAGTCTCGATATAATTATCACTCTTCAGAAGTCCAAATCCTGCTCCTCCTTCCCGACGAAATCGTTTGGACATATGACTTGCAGGTTGCAGGGATCCTGGAACCCCTGATGAATGTATAAATTTAGTTTGATTGTTGGGGATGAAGTGCCTCGTGAGCTACCACAGTAAACATATTTACCCAATAATTCAGGACATGTTTTTAACGTTCCTACAAACACTTATTTTAACTTCGAAGACTTTAATATGAAAAAGATGCAAATGGCAGAGAAAATTATGTAACAACTACACTGATAGGCCTAACAATAACATCTCAATCTTCCTCTTTGGAACGACGATCGACCTTGAATAGCAGTCATTTACACCATATGTAATGATCACATTTGAAGCATTGTAGCCAATCATCTCAGTCATCCCCATGGGAAAAGCTATGATAGGACACCTGAAGTGTTCCCCATCAATCAAAATTGGAAACGTACGGTTACTGACCGGTCGTCGAGATATCCATTGTGTAGAATAACCAATATCATCCTCATTCATATGATTGAAACAGAAATGTCCGGTCAGAGCCACAACATTAAATGGTGGGTCAGGTTCGAATGCATAAAATTGATTGAGGTAGGTGCGTTTATCTGTTACATGATCGCCCCCTTCTGCAACTGTATGTGATAGCCCAACTTTGACTTCCTTACCGCCGATACTCAAATTGATAATTTGAGACGTACCACGAAACCGCTTATATGGTCGTTGATGCTTGGGTGTTTTATTGAGGAAGGAAAATTGTGGTTCCCTTTTGCGTTTATTACCTTCGACCATGTCCTCGAACACAGCAATATATCGGCCCTTGGGGACATATTTAAAATGTCGCTTTGAAAAGAATTTCACTTCGTTTATTTCGTCTTCTTCGGTCGCCATTGTTTCATTTACAAGGAAATTGACTGGCACAGTCCTATGCGAGCCATGTGGCCACAATTCCATGTACGTATCGCCATTCTTAGATTCAAAGAAATGAAAATTTTTTCCTCGTTCAACGCCAGCGCGTGAGAAAAAAAAGTCCCCTGGCGATCTTTGCCTCCATAACCCCTCTTTATCCACCAATAATCGAACTTCAAACCCATCGCCATACATATATTCATGAGAGAAGGGTATTGGTTCGTAGTTTTTGTTCGTCGTTCCCACCTTGCTCTTGAATAAATTTGTATTCCATGCGATGGGATCATAATTGGACGATTGAGATACAGGTGGTACTCTCCGTATATCAATTGGAAAACCGAATGTACCGATATGTCCCGACGAGAAAAGAAATAATTGATCTTTCATAGCGCCAAGATTACCATCATCGCCTCCACCAACCTTGGTCGTCCTCTGCGCAATGATTTGGAAATCATGAAAAACAGCAGTCATATTACCAAACAAAAATTTATCAACGTTAATGGCAACATCAGTCCTCTCAATCCGGGATAAATTTTCGTCCAAAAGGGATAATCCCAAAAAATCCTGTGCCAAGGTCCCAAAATAGAATTTAAATTTTGGTTTACAACTGTGTAGATTGGACGACCTCGATATTGAAAGGTATTTCACTCGATCTGCCTCTTCATCATTAAAATAAGGGTGATACCGTCCCGTGATACGATCTAAGAGTTTAGGCTCAAATTCTGGTACTAATGTATACGTCCCATCATTTTGTTTGACATTTTTATACAGAGGTAATAACTGAGCATTATAATCCATGAGTGCCGTCTTCGACCCATCTTCGGGTAACATGGCCCTTTGGTCGAGTATATATTGCCAATCATTGGCTTTGTCATGTGGTATACGTCGATGTTGAGGTATGCAGGATAATGGTTTGTGCACGATTCCAGTTCCTGTCCCTTCTAGGAAATCGCCAATGTCATCATAACGACATTTCCGTCTTTGTTGAATACATAATAATAGTTCAGTATTCATGTGAATTGGTTGGTTTTTGTTCAGGATGGTGGTAATGAGCCGCTGGTTCTGTGAATTCCTGTCATCCGACGTCGTCCAAGAGAATGTTGTGAAGGAATAAACTCTATCTTCCATATCTTGCATCGTTTTGGTGACATCTTGCATTGTTTTAGTGACGTAAATCGTCATGAACAGTATGCTGGTGCAAATTCCTAATATTGGGAGAAACACGATGCATTTTCGTATCATGGGCATGATGCTTGATGATGTTGCACTTATGCTTGTTCCGCTGCTTTTTGGTATTAATATACCGGTAATAAAGTGAAAATTGTTCCATTTACGCTACCGGTAGTAGATCTATGATCGAAAGTGCAAAGAGCTATCGGCTATCGAAAGTGACAGCGATCGCAACTGGCAGTTGGCAGTACAGGATTCGAAATTTCGTACTTCGAAGTATTTCGTATTCCAACAATTCCAACGTACATGTATGTGACTTAGGCCATTCCTTACACGGAATCAGATTCATCTGTCTATTATTGATATTAACATATACTTCGAAGTATTTATTTATAGACGAACTTTGCTGTACTTACATGTACCGCGCACAGAGGTGGGATATAATTGATTGCCAATTCAATTATTGGCAATTAATTGGAATTGTAATAGGAATTGGGTCTTGGCAAATAATTGCAATAATTGATTTGTTTTGTTTCCTATAAAAAAATAATTGCAATAATTGGGTCTATATCAGGGCTATAATTGTGGTTTTCATCCAATTATCGGATTGGTTACCTATTGCGTGGTGTACGGTGTCTGTGGTGTGTTCGCCGCCATGTGTGGTGACATCTTACATCGAAAAAAAACCTATTGACTGACAAGAGGAGGAGAATGACTAGATTAATGATCCAAGTGATCTTGTTTTTGAAAGAGAATAGGAATTTATGGAATGATAGTATGGTGTATCAGTCTATATACAATTGTCAGCAGAATGTCGTCGCCGTGAAAAGGAGGAACAATTTTTGGAACAGCGGAACATGATGCAGGCCACTGTAGAAGCTAACGAACTACCGGACTATAATTCGTAATCCTTTATACTACAAGATTTATTAATAACAATAATTGGATAATTGGTCAGTAGAGGCAGAAAGTGGATTAATCATTGGAGAAGATGTGTCAACAACTATTCTAGTCTAAGATGAACACATTCTCAATATACAAAGTAATTTTATGAGTTGGATTTGTGCATTTTAGCAATCCAATTGCTCCACATTTTACGCAATAAATTCAAAATTTCACATTGCACGCAAGAAAGGAAGCAGCAAAGACACTGAGACTTGCGATTGCAACACTAAAACGATTCTATCTGGACTTTTTATAACCTAGAGAGTGGACTACTATCGATGTTTGGGGCATTTGAACGTTGTCGACACATACAGTAGATAATGCGTATGTACGAAGACTATTATATTTTTCTAATTATAAATTTTCCTCTGTGCAGAACTCTAAAATATAAATTTACGACTTCGCCTCCGCAATGCGCTCAAGAACACACCAGTATATAGTGGACCTTTTTCAGCGTATCGTTACCGGGGCCGCACCTAGAGCACTACTTGTATAACGGCCAAAGACAAACAAAAGATGATGCTAATAACTTATTGAATTTGTGACAACACGTTGCAAATATTCAAGATGAGTGATGTCACGTTACTTTCACAAAATGCCATATCCAATACCTAAAGTTCATCGCCCCCCATCATCATTGAATCAATATCAAAATCATCCTCATCCTCATCAATACCATTCATAACCTTATCATACGTATCAGCACCCATTACTTTATCATACATCAACTTCTCATTATCTTTCTTAGCAAAATAAGTTTCTTCCGCAAACTTTGTCGCCTCCGCAAGGTCATCTGTCACCAAAATATCATCAAACATTGTGCTCGACTTCACTTGCCACAGTTCAAACCCAACATGTGTACAAGGTTTCACTCCACAGACGGCATGTAGTTGATCATCGGCAACATAATCCGGGTTCGCAATATCAGGGTGCACCCATACTCCCTTGTAGTCAGGGTTGGGAATACGCTTGGGACTCCAAACTCCTTTGAAATCGGGGTTCGGAACCATGGGAACTTCCCATTCTCCGTCTTCCTCATCATCCCAATCCTCAGGCTTATTTGCCGAAGGATCTGGAATTTCAGCATGGATATCATCCCAGCCGTCCGGTTTCACATCATTTGGATCATCAATGGTGGCATCATCTGACCAATCATCTGGTTTCGACACTTTAGGATCTGGAATCATCTTCGGGTGCAACAACGCGAAATCTTCGGATAAGCTTCCTTCTCTTACGACAGCACCGTCTACAGTCACCGAATAAGTGTCATCGCTCTTGAGGTGCAGTCTATACAAGTGGCTGAGTCTGTCCTTAGTGTAGGGTATGTCATCGCTAATGAGAATATTCTCATCCTTTGTTTCACTTCGTAAAATGACTAGTGTCATGTTCCAACGGAATTCAAAAGTGAGTAAATTTCAAAAACAATTTTCTACATTGAAAATGAATAGAATCAATAATTACAAACAACACAACATACCATGCGTACGCTTCGTCCCTCCACACTGATCCGGACCAAACATTATCGCATAAGGAGCATCCCCACCAAAGGAATCCGCATCAAACGCATCTCCACCGGGCAAAAGTTTAATATAGGAACCACCACAATCTTGAAGTTCTTCGGTCTTGACAGTGTATTGAATAATCAGATCCTTACCCTTGTTATCAAAAGCTTCGGTGAGAGGTGCGGAAATCCCGTAGAAGCGCATATCATCTTTGGTACGAATGGCTGTATCCTTACTATCCGGACCGTGCCATTCTCCTGCAGTTCGACTCCACTCTCCCATTTCACCCTGTACATGTGCATAGAGATTTGTTTCAGTTATGGATCGTTTTTAATTTATTTATTAAAAAAAACCATTTTCGTTTGTGTTCGATCAACACTTATATTCATTTTGAATTCTCCAATTATTACTTGGTGTCATTTTCAAAAATAGGTATACATCACAGCACAGTACAGCACATCACATCATGGACTCGAATTTGGAATTTGACGTGATTGAATTCTTCTTCTTGTCTTACCTTGCTCTTCCAATTGGAAGGAATTGTCCAGCGATCCGTCCATTCCTATATATATATATATATATATATATATATATATATATATATATATATATATAACATAAAATCATAAACGGATTAGATATCAGATTCGAATTAAATCAGTATTTCATTGCATGGCATTGCATTGCAGAGTAAAGAAAAGTAACTGATTTTGCTAGGTTGTGCCATTACGGAATTCCAGCGAAAACAATGTCCCATCTTCCTGTTGTTGCTCTTGATCTTGATCCTGTCAACTTACGTTATCATTGAATCTCTCTTCGAGATAAATCTTAGCGTTCGTCGATGAGGATGCTAATGTCAAAGCTGCGAGTGCGAGGTATCGTCGAATCATGATGATAATGATGGTGATGGTAGTAGCAGTAGTAGTAGTAGTAGTAGATGTAAATATGTGTTGGGTTTGAATACAGGTATTATTTTAATAATACAAAATACAAAATGTATCGTGAACTTCTAGTTGTAAATTGTGAATTGTGAATTGTGAAGTGTGAACAGATCCTCTCTCTACTCGTATCGTACATGAGACATGAGATACTCACTACTCACTACACACTACACACTACACACAGGACACAGGCTCGTGTGCGTAGTTCGTAGTTCGTAGTTCGTAGTTCGTACTTCGTAGTTCGTACTTCGTACCCTGCAAACATCTCCAGATTTTCTCCAAGAGAGAGAGAGAAAGGTCGAAGGTCGCCGCGGAACCTTCGAGATTTTTCTTTATTTTTTGAAAACTTTTCAAGTTTTTGTATTCCGTATTCCGCGTGTTTGGATCTAATTTAAACAAATGCCGTTATAAAGTATATAGGTTACCAGTTACTACGGATGACATCGGATCGTCCCCTACACGCTCTTACGGGCTGGATGAGGGACAGGAACGTCGAGCGTGATTTGTATATACACTATACACGTACACTGTACATGCAGTACGAGGAGCAGCACAGCTATACATCCATACAAGACATAGCAATCAAGTGAAAATTCATTACCGGCTCACGGAGGTAAGGCATTGTACAAACATGGCGTAGCCTTAGCATAACATAACACGGCATGGACCATTCCCGAATGCATTGGAAGGCATGAATAGGATGGATGGAGAGGAGCTCTTACTCAGAAACTACTATCAGTACTCGTCTAGTTTATAAACTTGCCTCAAATTTACGTTTTATTGCAATTGTTATTATTACAGGAGATTAAGTTAATATGTCAGAGGCACCACCAAAGAGAGGGCGAGCAAATGCTTCGGGAATCAAGCACAAGGTCAGTGCTGGACTCCCCGTTGCTGCCGTTGTAAACTGCGCGGATAACAGTGGAGCAAAGAACTTGCACATTGTTGCCGTATGTAACATTGCTGGACGTTTGAATCGTCTTCCCAAGGCTGGATCTGGTGACATGGTCATGTGCAGTGTGAAGAAGGGTAAGCCCGAGCTTCGTAAGAAGGTTTTACCAGGAATTATCGTTCGTCAGCGAAAGAGCTTTCGTCGTAAGGAGGGTGTGTTTATTCATTTCGAGGATAACGCTGGTGTGATTGTGAACAACAAAGGAGAGATGAAAGGATCTGCGGTGAGCGGACCTGTAGCCAAGGAATGCGCTGAACTGTGGCCTCGTATTGCTTCTAATGCAAGTTCTATCTTATAAAATATAACATAGATTAGTGTAATGAAGCAAAGAAAGTTAATATGAAATACTGGTATGCCTTTCATTGGATAATGTCAGTAGGATTGTGAGTTCTCATGTACGGCCGAAACTGAAACTACCAGTAGGTGTTTGCTTGGTAACACAGTAAGGTCAACTCTTCATTTATAAAATTCCAAAGTCAGAAATTCATTCTTTCCGGAGCGTTGCTCTGATACCTGCGAAGAACTCTACAAATTGTCTTCGATTTCTAATTAGGAAAGATTTCGAAAACTTAATGACAATGATGCTGAACTCGTACCTGGCATCCATTGTTCTTGTTCAATCTTTTCATGAAACTTTTTTCTAGAAGGATGGTATGGGATGGTTGTGGAATGGATGAAGACAAACATGAGTTAGGAGAAAATGCAGAATTAGGAATAACACATTACCGGGTATGCTATCAGCTAGGATTTGGGCAAAAATACCAAGTGCTTGGTACCAAAAAGAAGACAGAGAAATGTATAGTGCACATAGCCTCTTTGCATGTGTGTGAGTTTCGTAACAACCTCGAATAAGTCTAAGAAGGTAACTAGAAAAAGATTCAAACATATAACGCAATTGCGAAAATGCAGCAAATATGATGAGCTAAGGGGCAAATTACAATGTGTGTAACATAATATCTATCTACACAAAGTAAATATTATTATTGGTAACACATCTAATTTGTAGCTTATTCTAGTAGCATGGACTCAAATCTCAATTTTTCTCTTTGTAACATTGTAGCGGATCCATGATAATTACCATCGCTGGTGAGGTGCAAAACCTTCTTGATCAATCAACTAGCATGTGGCTCAGCGAACTTTATTCTATACATCTTTATTGGTAGACCTATTATTTGGAAGTGCCGGTCGCTGTGGATCGTTACTCTGGATAGATATATTTTGTTTTGATCTTGCCAAGGCGTCCTGTTGTTGTTGTTTTAAACCTAGTTCCGCAACCGACTGATTTGTTTGAGCCCAGTAGTTTGAAGGTTCCGCATTCATAAAATTTTGCTGTAGCGTGTTCATATGAAGCTGGCCGTAATTATTGTTTATTGCTAAACCCCGCTGATTCTGTGTCTGTCCAGGAATTGAAGGAGGTGCAGCCACGGCATTTGTTCCAAGTGCCGCGAATCCGCCTGGGACATAACGATCGTAGTTGCTAGCATTTATGTTCGAATAATTCATATTTTTAGTCTGTGGTGGGTTGGGGGGTACAGGGACTTGGGTTGGGGCAGCATTAGGCGTGTTACTGTTTATAGAATTTTGATTTGTCGAAGCTTGCTGTGTAGAATTCAATGATGACCCGTAAAATCGAGCTCCAGTTTCTCCCTGGAGTCGTGTTTGCTGCTGAATCATTTCTTGGATTTGTCGCATGTGATTCATTTGATTGGTGCTATCATTGGTTCCCGATGACTGTTGTACATTTGAAGGTAGAGAAGTTGTCGAATGATCCCCTAAATTAGTCGACGGTATATGATATCGTGCATGTGGTGTCGAGTTCGCCTTTTCTGAAATATTGCTCTCATTTCTATTTGATACATTCCCAGGCAAGTTTCCTTGAATCGATTGTTGCATAGTATTGATGACCTGGTGTGCCTGTTGGCTAAACGGATTGTTCTGAAGAGACTGTTGATACTGCCTTAACATTTGACTATCAACAACACCGTTCCCAGAAACATTGAGTATGCTGGTAGATTTGTTCAAATGATTATTTGCCATTGATGATGATACTTGATCGTTTGACTGATGTGGTTGTTGTCTATTTTGAGGTTTGCCGTTCACACCTTTTTCGTGCTTTACACCTACCTCAGTTCCAGACGGTAATTCTTCTACTGCATTGTTAACCATTTCTCCGACATTCAAGTTGTTGCTACCACCGAGCGAGTTGGTGGAACCACAACTTTTATTTGGTCGAGGAATGACATCAATCAAGAAATCATAAATATCACATTCTCCAACCGCACTCACAACATCTTGACGTTGAAGCGTTCTTCGCCTACTACGTAGCGTGTGCATCCAGGACCTAAGCGTTAGATCTTTCACAAGAAACTCGCAAGCTTTACTTAGAAGAATAGGAGCTTCACCAGCAATCATAAAACGTGGCGACACGCCTTTTGCCTGCGAAAAAGTAGTGGCCTCGACACTTGTGGAAACTTCCGCTGTGCCTGAAGATGCAGCTTTACTTTCACCATCAGATGCATTTTGACCCGAAGATGCCTCATCATTTCCCTTTCCAGAAGAATCCTTTTCTTTCGTGGCTTCTTCATTCTGCTGTAGCAACATTGCCGCAACAAGTTCTTCCGATTTCATTATCTTCTTTATTCTCGCCAAGGGCAAAAGTTGCCCTTTATGCCAGTTCTCTGCACCTGACAGAAACAAATCAAGGACAATCAGAATTAAATAGCAAATATCATCATTTTCATTCAATCTAATCTCTGTATCTTTCTCGTTTCCTTGTAATGGGGACCCAAAAATGAAACCCAAAATTAAATTCGCACACTCGATCCACCTAGATCAATCTCACCTACGTTAATATTGATGATATCCGAAGATGCTTGATTCCACATACGCTGTAAGTCTTCATCTTGCTGATTTGAATCTAAGCGGTTAGTCATGATGAAAAAAGGAGGGTCAAGTCAAGTGAGGCTGGCCCTGGTGGTATATGTGTGTGTATGGTGAGTCTATTGGACGGCGGTGGGCGATTGATGTTTGATGATTGGGCGGGTCCTAAGAGATGGTTAGAAACATAATCCCTCTGCGAACGTTTGAGATTCTACTTTTGCTTTCGTGTGTCAATACTCAATACACGTACATGTATTTTAACATAAGTAAATAATTGTATTGCATATAAGCGAGTGAAACATGCTGTCGCTGGTAGAGCATGTACAATGTACTTCGGCCATTACAGTTCTACGTAAGACGTTAGCCAAACGGGGAAATGTCACACGTCTTAAATAGGAGGATATTCATACGTGTAGTGCTGCAAACTGCAACGCATGAAAATGACTTCTGGGGAAAGTTCCGGAGGCCTAGGCCTAGTTGCGAAGGGTGTTGGTAAATACTGTATAAATTTACTTTAGTTGTTAGGTATTACGCTAATTTTCTTCTCGCTACATTCATATAACTTATGGTAAATGCATGATTCGGATCGTGCTGCCCGAACTTTGAATGAAATTAATAGAGGCATTAAGTAAGAATTTATGATTTTCATTGACATTTTTGTGACGAAACTTAAATTCTGATCTATAATCTACAGTGTGTAGTAAAGGAAAACTCTAACGAACTTCCAATCTTGAAAACGTAATAACGAAAATACAACAAATCTTCAACCATGAGGTTCGGCGAGCGACATCATATCCATGTGGGACCCAGAAAATCGCTTAAACTTCAAAGGCCTGAAGAAGAACTACCGGTAGATTGATGTGTTATGAGAAGTATGTTCTCGACGAACATGAAACAAATTTAACATGTATTAATAGTCAACACGAACGTTACATTTCCATCAAACAGGAACATAAAAACGGAAAAACTCAGAAAATATAAGTCGGGGACAAGACATGTTACAATAGGTCATAGATTATTCGGAGGACTTAGGAGATACGGGATCTTCAAAGGCGACATTTTTTTTAAACTCATGTACATTACGTACGATGTACCATCTATATTTCGTGAGTATTTATGGAGCATATGAATGCTCCATTTTGTGAGCCATCGAGAAAAGTAATGCTGAAAATGGTTATCTTACCAAAGAAGAACCCGAGAAGATATAGTTCAATAGTGGAAAGGAGAAGTCGTCGAATCACCCTCTTCAAAATAGTACTCAAACCACAACTCGCGACATAATTCTTGTATTGCCGACACGTAAAGTCTTAGTTATAACCATAGAATCTACGAAATGTAGTGGAGTAAAATGATCGGAAATAGAAGAACATATTACCTTTTATTCAAATAATGTTATGAGTGCACTACTTGAAGCGAAATATTGTTTACGATATATTTCGATGTTTCAAGGGATATTGTCTTCTTGTTTACATATATATATATATATATATATTGCTTAAATGTATTAATACTTGTTAATGTTTTTAATAAATACCAATGCACATAAGATGTACCGTGAGGACTGGGCCTGCGAAATGAAACAGCTTATTCAATCGATGATTCGTCTCATTTATTATTTATTCATCACAGTTCAAGCTCCAGCGGTTCAGATCTTAGGCCCATGAGATAACCAGAACTTATCAAACGCAAGAAGTCGGCCATGTAATTTATCGAATATGCATTAAGTCAGTCAATACTATACTCACTCATAAGTCATAAGTGAGCAATACGTAAATACCAGGCGAAGGGCGCAATTAAGGTACTACGCAATTCTCAATTAGAAAACTCCTTTACGAGTTGTCTATCATATCAAATAAGGTGTATTATGGCATTGATGGCATTTTCATGTCAATCGAGCTTGGTACTAACATCAATACTCCATCTTTCAATTAATAGAACCGCACCTTTAAAACCATACTCGAAGAACATCGGACAGCGAACTTTTAGCTTTACTGAACCGATGAATCTTCGAGTGGAAAGCATCATATATGCTAAATTTACTAGCGCGTACATGTCGGGTTTTGGTTGTCGATGCCACTCCTCTTTACATGTTTGACTTCACCGCCGCTAAAGAGTCTTTAAGATATTCTGCGATTCTTCTCATACCTTCGATTCTTCTCAAACTTTTTCGCATCTCTGCCCACGATGCAAAGAGTAAACGAAATCGTAGGACATCTGTAGTACAAATAGTGGTCGCGAAATAAAAAATGGAAAGTCGAGTGACATTGTCAGTCATCGAATTGTATGCTGTAGCAAATTGCGCGCAGATGATTCTTTTACTCAATCGATTCATAGAATCAGTAGAGTAAAGAGCCAGAAGTCCTATGTTATGTAAAGGCGCGATCGGTTTATTAATTGAAAAGTGGAATATTGATTGGAATACCTCAAGGCAGGTTGCATTTTATACGTGAATTAAAGAAGAAAATATAAGAAGAAGTAAATGTATTCCTAGTGATATAAATTAAGTTGACATGCTAGAACTATAAAGAACTATGTTAAACTAACGAGCATTCACAGTTGAACACAGTTGCCTTTCAGCACCGGGAGGATATTCGGATATTGAATATTTCAAGAAAAATTGTGATTATATGAATGTTTGCAAAAGTATTGAACGAGAAAGATATTTAGAACGACAATAATAAAATGACAGCGAATCAAAGCCTAGGATCTGAACATGATGTATACGACGACGTTTAATAATCCTTGAGAAATCGAATTGAACATAGGATTCGAGATGAAAGTACAACTTAAGTTAGCAGCATTACACTAAGAGTTGTGAAAGAAGGAGTGACCGGTACTACTTCGATTTCGTTGGTTCGTTACTGGTTAAAAAAGTAAAATTTCTTGAGAGATCCCGCTTGGAAGATAAAATTACCTTATCGGTATAACCGATGTTTAGATTTACACGTAGTTTCCTTTTCTGCGCATTTACATTTTTGAGAGTTAGCTTGAAAATGAACGAAGCCATTGCGCCTTTGTCAACCAGAACCAGAACACGCTAAAACTACTAACACTTTCCTCTACGTCGCATGCATTAATTGAGATAGGGTATAGGAAGAGGTAATATTAATGGGCTCAAGAACCTAACACAAACACACGCACAGATTCTCTCTCTCGAGCGAGAATGAAACTAAATCACTGGATTAGAAGGGCAATTCGCGTTCACGCTGCAACACTCAACAATCAATACTCAACAGTTGACATATACCGGTAATATCTTCTACATCATCTTCTTTGTTTAGATCTACACTACACTCTACACCTCTACACTCTACACTCTACACTCTACACACTACACAGACATGACGACATTACACATGTACGCGCTCATACATGACGCGTATTATATGTTTCGATCATATAATAACTGCTACTACTCCTCCTCCGAACCTGTAACTGATGAAGAGGATGAGTTACAACTACAACGTAATTTATACCTGGTACAAGAGTAGAAGTTAACAAAATAAAAGCATACAGGTTAAAACTCGTTGACATAAAGAATCATATGAATGTAGCGAGAAGAAAATTAGCGTAATACCTAACAACTAAAGTAAAAGCATACAGATTAAAAAAAGTAAGATATATTATGCTCCATACATGTACTTCCTACCAGCACATGAGACCGGAGAATTTTTAGGCGATTTTGTCCCAGAGAAAAAAAATTGCCCCGGAATCGCTCAACCAGCCTTCCGCCAACAACACAAATTACTAACATTTTACTAGTAAATCATGGGAACAACAGCCACAACATATACAATAAAATCACATACTTCCCGACCACACCAAGCGACAAAACACATATCAACGTATTCCTAATTATATTTGTAATAAGAGAGTTTGTTCTGGCGTTATATATCTATTAGTTTGAAGCCATTAACAACAGCAACAACATACACAACGAATTTCCGATACTTCCCGAGCACACATGGAAGACGCTCACAACAGAAGATAATGTTTCCCTCCGCCCCATTCTTCACTCCTCCATCGTCGAAATCCAATGCACAGAGGAAGGCATGTATTTGTAATTGGGGAGATGAATGTTCTGAATTTAAAACTTTCTTTGATAACAATGGCAGTGAATTAGGCAAATTGGTTTCGGTTCGATATTCGAACTCATGTGACTTCCACAACTTTTACCACGGTGCCATCAGTTGCATACGTGTAATGAAAGGTCAAACCAAAGGACGATTGTTGCCTACGTATGGTTCGCATAATGGCTTGAAGGCAGTAGCACCAAGGCAGGCTGGCAATGAGTTCCATGTGTCGAACTCATTGCCAGCCTGCCTTGGTGCTACTGCCTTCAAGCCATTATGCGAACCATACGTAGGCAACAATCGTCCTTTG
>Ga0209092_10003272_pt1 | contig 14171 bp, 5 predicted proteins | sample FraStrMetagenome_FD_187446 | JGI IMG/M metagenome (GOLD analysis project Ga0209092, IMG submission 187446) | Marine eukaryotic phytoplankton communities from Arctic Ocean - Fram Strait ARC3M Metagenome (SPAdes) (version 2) | ecosystem: Environmental > Aquatic > Marine > Oceanic | place: Fram...
CAATAGCGTATGTAGCATTTAGTACGTGACATGTCAACTCAAAATAGTCTCTAAATAAACACAAAAAGTTATCCTCCGCCCAAAAACCTGGCAGGCCACGAATGAAAGTAGAATTTCGATTAGGCAATAGGGAACGTGAATAACAATGAATTTCATACACTGACAGAAAGCGACAATGGAGAATAACTAACTCATGAATATAAAAAATAACAAGAAGGCTCTTTTCTACATAAATGTATACTGTAATTATAGGATTAGAGGGATATAAATGAGAACCAATCTCGCAATCTATCATTGGAGAGTACACCGATGCATCATTCGGGACTCATAAGCTTGCATCACCAATCCAAGATAATGTGCCAATGGTACGAAATTAATCTTTAGCAGTCACTAATGATGGTACCTTCCTCTCTATGAAAGAAACGCATATGTATAAATTCAGAAAGTTACTCCTTTTCATTTGGCAATATAGGAATTTATATAAGGTACCATCTCTAGGTACGGGTTTCAATGTTGAACGAATGGAACCATTCTTTTGGGTACTTAGATTGGCGGAGGATATAATTTCGTGAAAGAAATGCATTAATTTAAATGAGAGACATTTGATTTGGAAATACTGGGAGGGTAGGTAGTGAATACAGATGACGTATATTTGAAGAAAGAATTCTGTGTGGATTCTAACTAATAGGAAGGAGGAGTCAAAGATACCTATTGGGAAAGGGATCCATTTCATAAATGAGTAGCGAGGATAGGAGGGTGTAGATAAGCTGCAACTCCTGACATTCCTTTCCCTCGTTTCTTTGGAATGTCTTATTGCAGAACCTGGAGGGGGTGCAACTCTGGATCTACTTAGGGAAAATAACCTATGACGGATTAGAGATATGGATACATCAATAGATATCCATACATATTATGTATGTAAGAATGGTTGCATGTATAGAGTATGGCAGTAGGAAGATTGTTAATTAAGAGAATTATTTTTGGGAATGACCGGTTTCACAGATGCCATAAAAAATTAAAATAGCCTCCAAGCTTCGAAACCAAACTTCAAATCAAATCAAAGCAAAGCAAATCAAATCAAATCAAATCAAAGCAAAGCAAAGCAAAGCAAAGAAAACTTCAAAGCAAAGAAAATCACATCATCCATCGAAGACTACACTATTGTACGAAACTGTACTATATTCTCTCTCTCCAAGAATGATGATGAGGAACATCCAAGTGAAATGGTGGATCATACTAGGTGTGCTTCTGATTGGATTCCATCCTATCGATGGCGCCAAGACATTCTCTCGCCATCTCCAAACCACATTACTCACAGCTGATTCCAACAATCAAAATAGCAATCAATGCCAACATGTTCCGAAAGAATTCACACTCAACAAACACAAGACCAAATACACCGTCGGAGTGTTGGCCATTCGTGGCCCGGATGCCGCCTTTCGCGAATTCAATTCCACCTTTCACGATTATCTCACCGCCACCGCTGGAGCACGGTTTGATCAACCCGTCCAATTCGAAATGAAACCTCTCAATTTCCGCACCTTGTTTACGGATACGGAGGCCAATTTGGTGGATTTTATTTATGTCAATCCGAGTGCGTACAGTTGTATTGAATCGGAGTTTGGAGCTCATTCTCTAGTGTCGCAAATATCCTTACGGAAGGTGGGAGGACAATCCTACGATTTGACGCAGTTTGGAGGAGTGATATTTGTGAGTGCGGATTCGGATATTATGACGGTGGAGGATATCAAAAATCGATCAGTGGCGTGTGCGAGTATAAGTGGATTAGGAAGTGGACAGATGCAATTTCGATTATTGCAACAGAGAGGATTGAGTTATATTAATGATCCGATCCAAATGGTCTTCACGTCAAATCAAGGAAAAGTCGTTAATGGAGTTTTGAATGGGGATTTTGAAGTGGGATATGTCCGTACAGATCAATTGGAAAGAACAACTGATGCGAATGGAGTATTGATTGATAAAAGTCGTGTGAGGATTTTGGAACCTCAAGCAGATTTGAACATTGATGGTATGCCCTTCCCCTTTGAATCGAGTACACAGCTATATGCCGAATGGAATGTGGCAGCTTTGACCCATGTCCCTGCAGATGTGGCGGAAGCTCTTCAATCGGCCATGTTGGGACTTTCCGAACATGCTCAGATTGGCTCCCAATTGAATGCTTGTTATGATGCTAATTTGTGTTTCACGGATACCGATTTTACACTATTTAATTTTTCCTCCTCTCAAGAATGTCAAGAATCCTGCAATGATCAAATCGATCTCCAATCTCTTCGTTCCGATACCAGCATTGACATTGCCTTACTCGCCGATCAAGCCAAAAACCATGGAAAATACACAGGTTGGAGAACCACCATCTCCTATATGGATCTACGAAATATGCAAGAAGAAACTGGCTTTATATCCAAAAATCCCGATACAGGAGCTATGCAATGTATCCGTTCCTCCAACATCTACGAAGATATCGTCTGTCCCCCGGGTCATTTCAAAAAATCAGAAGAAGAAGTGAATAATGGTTGTAGTCAATTAGGATTGGAGTGCAAAGAAGGTTTTCAATGTGTTTGCAAACCCTGTGTCAAAGCCTTTGATGTAGATGTGATGCCCGCCTTTGATACATCAGGATCCGGATGTGCGAAAATGGACATTTGTGGAGATGTCGAACAGACCAAAGATATTACTTTCAAGGCGATAGATAATAAAAAACGAGAAAATGCGAGAATGACAGTGACACTCCATGAAGCACAAGAATCCCGTCCTATTGTGGCCATTCAAGATATGGAGGACCCCTTTTTGTATTTCTTCAACGTTTCCTCCAATCAAAGAGGAAGTGTGGTGATGGAGATTCTTGTCGATGAAGAACAGATTCCAGAATCTCCCCTTCGAGTGACGGTGACGACACGGAATTGTCCCTTTGATACGGGAGATGTGAACAGTGAAGCCAATACCGATGGTGAATGTGTTTGTATCGCCAGTGCCGTCAATATTAATGGCTCCTGCGTCAAATTCTCCACCTTGCTCCCGTCTGTCATTGTCCCCCTTGCCATGCTTGGATTCCTAGGAGTCTATTTTTATGTCGAACGCAAACGCAAACAAGCGGATTCTGTATGGGCCGTTAAAACCCAAGAATTGCTATTTGATAGTCCCGTCGAAGTCATTGGGAGAGGTACTTTCGGTCTTGTCCTATTGGGAGAATATCGAGGAACACAAGTGGCCGTCAAACGTGTTATTCCACCCCGTCTCAAGGATAAAAAAGTCAAAAAGAATAATATGTTGGGAAGTGGGGAAGTCAAACCACTCGATGATGACGCTCCGGTGATGGTTCAAGCGAGAAGATCCAGTCTTACCAATGGAAATGTCTTTGATATTGAGAATGGAGTACGTCAACCCTTAGGGATTCGTAGTAGTGATATTGATAAGGATCAATCTGTCTTTTTTGGATTGAAATCGGGAGCATTATGGTCACAAAGCGGAAGTACTACCAGGAGTAGCTCCATGAGAATGTCCGGTTCCTTTTCTGGTATAAACAAACTCTTTTTCAAAAAAGATGATTATTCGAAATTGAAGAAAGATTTCATGACCGAAATGAGACATTTGTCCAAATTGAGGCATCCCTGTATCACCACCGTTATGGGTGCTGTCATTGATAAACGAGAAGAACCCATGTTGGTAATGGAATATATGGATCATGGATCGTTATATGATTTGCTACATAATCAAACCCTTGAAATTGAGGGAGAAATCGTTCTCCCAATTCTTCGAGATATTGCTCAAGGAGTTCGTTTCCTCCATGCTGCCGATCCCAAAGTGGTCCATGGTGATTTGAAGGCTCAAAATATTCTTGTCGATAGTAAATTCCGTGCGAAGGTGGCTGACTTTGGTCTTTCTCAAAAGAAACAAATTGGTGCTACCGGAACTCCACTTTGGATGGCTCCCGAATTACTCCGCGGTGAAAGTGAAAATACCGCCATGTCGGATGTGTATTCGTTTGGAATTATTTTGTATGAAGTTTATTCTCGAAAAGACCCCTACTATGGTGAAAATCATCGTGAAGTACTGAAACTAGTCGCCGACCCTGTCATTAACAAACGCCCTCCCGTCCCTCCAGCCTGTCCTGACGCTGTAGCATCTATCATGAAGGAATGTCTTGAAAGGACTCCTGGATCAAGACCCACATTTGAACAATTGGATTTACGACTTAAGGATTTGGATGTTGAAAATGTCGAACCTGGAAAAATGAGTTTTTCTATGCAGGAAAAGAAATTACAACAGGCTACACGAAGTGAAGAATTATTGTTTGATGTTTTTCCCAAACATATAGCCGAAGCCATTCGTGATGGTCGTAAAGTAGATCCAGAGTCACGTGAAGCTGTCACCATTTTCTTTTCGGATATTGTTGGTGAGTATTTTGACTTTTTCGTTCCTGATCATCTGTTTTTACTTTGGATATCATTTCTAACTCTCATATGATGGAATCTTATTGTACAAATACAGGATTTACCGACATTTCGTCACAGTTGACTCCCTTGGAAGTTTCAGATATGCTTGATAGATTATATATTAGGTTTGACGAATTATCAAGAAAACACGATGTATTCAAAGTAGAAACCATTGGTGATGCCTACATGGCCGTAACCAATTTAGTGAAAGATCAGCCGGATCATACTGCTAGAATGGCTGCCTTCTCCATTGAGGCCCTCCGAAGTGCCAATGAGACTTTAATTAAAAAGGATGATCCAGATCGAGGATATGTAAATATTCGTGTTGGGTTACACACAGGACCGGTGGTCGCAAATGTAGTAGGAACACGTAATCCTAGATATTGTTTGTTTGGTGATACCGTCAATACAGCCTCTAGAATGGAAAGTAACTCCATGGCAAACCGCATCCAATGTTCTGATAGAGCTTACTTTTTCTTACGTCGTCAAGACCCTCTTCTACCAATAAGACCTCGAGGTAAAATTCATATCAAGGGTAAAGGAGAGATGCGCACATATTGGATCAATGAAGAACGTACCCCATCATGTGCAGGCTCCGTTTCTTCTGCTGGTTCTGTAGATAGTCGACAAAGTGTAAGGAAAAAGAAGAAGGGTATGGGAGGACTCAACACTCTCTCCCCGCTTGGAGAAGATTGATACATTCTATATAATCTTAATATAAAGTCCTTTTGTATATGTACACTGCATTCAAATGAACAAACATTTAACAAGGTTTTCATTATAAAATTATATTTTTTTGAATTATGTTTTCCGCTACATCTTTGTCTGCAAATATAGACAATCCTCTTTGATGGGTTGGTTTTTTACCATTTTTCGCATCTGTACTTTCGATAATTTTATTCACAGCGTTCATTTCATGAAAAATAGATAATCCACGTTTGTGCTTCTTTTTATTATCTGTAGGTCCACCCTTCCTACTCGATTCTTCTTGCTCCTCCTCCTTTCTTTCTTCATTCACCTCTACGCAAACAAATTGATTCTCGTCTTCATTTTCATTCATTAAAAATTTCTCCATCTTATTTGGCTCTCGATTCCCTTTTCCCGAAAATTTCCGTTTTTTCACAATCCCATTATGCTCATCATGATGTTTTTTACACATACCACTTAAAATCGACTGTTTTTGACAATTCGTCACCTTACATAATTTCTTTTTGGCTCCATGAGCAATACATTTCCCTCCCTGCACACAGACCTTCATACATCCGTCTATTTCACATCGTTTCCTTGCGGGTCCATGAGCACTGCACAAACCTGCTTTTTTGACGTTTTTGTGACATCCTACTATGCTGCAAATTTTACGTTTGGCTCCATGAGCGATACATAATCCTCCTTGGACTACACGGTTGTTACAGGCAGCGATCGTGCATTTTCGACGAGCTCGTTTGGAGGAGGATGAGGAGGGTGTGGTGGATCCTATGGTGTCCTTGAGTGTGGAATCGATTGGAGGATTTGGAGGATGATTGGTTTGTAAATTAGTTTTTTGACGGATGTTTGCCGTCGGAATATTATTATGATGATTATTATAGCTTGGAAAAGATCTCCCTCCTTTCATATCCTTTGATCCTCCATTGGAAGCAGTGGTTGGAACTGTCATATTCGGAGATGGATTCCTATTTTCACTTACACCATAATAGGATGGAGGTCGTAAAGCCGAATGATAATTTGGATAGGATGGCTCACGTAGCATCAGTTGTGGTAGTGTAGGTGGTGGACCATGAGATGCAGATGATGAGCGATAGGTAGATCGAAGTCCCGAGGATTTGGGATGGGATGGAGGTGGTGTAGGGATATCATTTGGATGATAGGGTGGATATGATTGTGGTGGTGGTGGTGGTGGAGGAGGAGGTGGTTTGGTATAAGTATTTGTAGGATTTGCATGATTGGGATTGTCCATTGGAAAGGAGGAAGGACTTGATCGATAATAATTATTTGGTTTGTGATTCTGTCCATTGTTGGCATTGTTGGAATTGTTGGAGAGTGACGTTGGTGGAGGAGGTGGAGGCATAATATTGATTTCTGGTGTGGGGGGGATACTTTCATTTCCATTTTTAGACCCTGCACTGGAAGGATAAAGATCAGTGAAGGGTAAAGATGTATTACATTTTTGGTCCCAAGTATTGGAATTGATACTCCACAAAGAATTATTTCGTTGATGATGGTGAAAGACGACAGAACCTGTGGAGGATGTGGATGGATTTCGTTTATGATTGGAATTTGGTTTGAGTGTCAGTGTGGGAGTCACATTGAGCCCTGGTGAAATTTTGTCTACAGCGGCTGCCAATTCTTGCTTGGAGACATCTGCTGCTAGGGAGAGCATTTCTAATCCTGCAGAGCTTTCACGTTTGTGATGAAGAGTCGTATTCTTTTTGTTTATTGATGGTGTAGTTGCATTTTTCAAAGGACCTTTTCTATCTATTGTATAATATGAATGTTGCTGTGTCTGAGTATGTGTCTTCGTCGATGGCAGTTGAGGAGGATCTGGTGGAGTAATAGGTGTATTGGAATCAATGGAGAAATGTCGTCTATGTTTTTTTGTTGGATCCTCCAGAATTGAATTTTGAGCAATCGGTCCATTTTGTTCATAATGCATTCCGTACGATCTCTGGCTATGTTTAGGGTGCGAATTTCTATTGTTATAAAGTGGTGGAGCAGGCAGGTGGTGATTATGAATTAACATTGGTGGCCCATGTGAATGCTGAGAATGTGAATTTGGGTAAGAATTTCCATCTCTATAATAAGGCTGCATATTCATATTCACATTCACATTAGGACCTCTAGGAGGATGTCCGTACTCAGTACTAGCAGAAGCAGCGTAACTTGCATGTCGTGGACCATTGCTGAACTGTTCAGACGAACCTGAAACAACGTTGCGATACATTGGAGGCCCTTTCATTCTATCCATCTCATTAGGTGAACGATGAGGAAATCTGTTTACTTCCATCATGCTCTTTCAATTCTATTTGCTTCAAATTTTAGGAAAAGAGATGAATAAATAATTATCAGACCGGCATTAACTTTATCAATATATGATAACGGATAACAACTAAAAGATGGCAAAAACGACAAGATTCCAGCAATGAAATACCACGACAAATCTCTCCAAAATACGTTCGCGTCTAATCGTTCAAATGACAAAAAAATACATAATGACGCAACACAACAATTTAAATTTAAATAGTCTTTTTCGACGGAGTCTCCTACCAGATTCTGCCTAAATGGAATAGAAATTAGACTAACAATCCTTTTCTCTCACCTCCAACTACGTTACAGACACAAATGGGAATGGAATTGTTGCCATAGTATTACTTTGAAACATATCGCAACTGAAAATCTTACAACAAATGTCCTCTAAGTAATATGTATTCCAGGTCATTGTCCTCAAATACTTAATATCCAGAAGTATATCAGCATACATGTGTATCGAGTAATGAAACCTTCATGAATGAACAATTCAAAAACAATGCTATTTTTACCTTCTCCGACTATCAGCAGCCAATTTAATCCAAACTTGATTGACGGACTGCTGATTCCATGAAGAAATCCTGACTCTGACTTGATCGAGAAGATAGCTATCCAGATCCCACAAAGCCATTTAAGTGCTAGCAGATGGAGATCCATTGCACTTGCTCGAGATAGTTCGATTCGATAACCAATTGATTATGCAAGAACGTCCATCCAAATTCATTCCGCATCTTTGACTTACCTTTTGTAATGAAACCAAATGAGATGGAAGTCGCGGAGTCGAAACGCAAGATTAGTATCTAGTCAATTGATATGGTCTTCTTTTCTATATTTGAGTTTTAACAGTTTTAAATAAAAATGACTCGATGTACATAGCAAAACTTTAGGTCCCGATGTCACATCATTATCTTTTTAAATGAATATGTGTATCAGACTTTTTAGTACGAATAGGTTTTCTATTTTGGTACTATGCGTTACTTTAGCTGCTTGATTTTGGGTACTTAGGGTCGGGATTTGGCAAAGATTTTTAGATTGATTTTGAATCGTGCCAAAACATACAATATCATCGAAGGAACCTTTTGCAGATTCTGTCATCCCTTTCACGAAACACAGAAACAGGGTTTTCTTCACAATTGTTTGGCAAACAAGAATTTTGTGCTAATCACTCAACTCAATCTGTACCAAAAGATATTAGAAAGGGAATGTTTCAAGGTTCCGCCGTGTGAGGAAGATTGATGTGCTCTGATGCTGAACGATAGGGTGTATCTCTCTGAGATGGTTGACTAGGGTTCGCGTCCAGAGTGGGCTGTAATAACCTATTGAGTGCGTAATTGTGAGTTATTAAAGTTAAGGACAGGAGATATTCGTATGCATGTTATGTTATGTTATGTTCTAAGATATTTTTTTAATGAGGGTTCCTACCCTGCACTGCGGCAGACCTGGTACGGCTTACACACAATAAGAGCTAGCGGATTAAGCCAAAATTACGTTTGGTCCATTTGCCAATTTTCCAAAACGTAATTTTTTTAAATGTTCTGCGTAATTTTGGCGTAATTTTTTTTATAGCCTGACAAGCTCTAATTGAAAGTTACGCCAAAATTACGCGAAAACGTAATTTTTCCTGGTATGAATGCTGTAGGAATTACTCGTAATCTTTCACCACATGAACGGGCCTAACTATTTCTATCAATTATGATTATCTTAATTTAGGACAGGCCATCAATTCTACAAGCCTAAACCTAACAAACATCTTGTCAATAAATCGGACAATTAGGAGTAATAGATAACAAAAGCCTGAGCCCAAACGAATCAACAGAATTTAATTATGAAAAAAAAGAGAAGCCTATACGCTTGAAATATTGTAGATGTTCTAAATCAATACCGGATCGTATAAATCATTCTGGAGTGCAGCATAATATGCAATCGTATTTACGGATTTGGAAGTCAAAAGAAGAAAGCTGCTTTTCTTTCATCTGTGCAACTTTAACTACAGCAATAACGGTATTTTATTCTTTCAACATAACTAAATAGTATGAGTTTTAAATCAATAACTAATCTAGTGTGATCCATATTTTCATTTACAAAAGAAAAGTATGCATTTTTCATTAGCACGATGTTACATGTACGGTATATATCAGGTATATATACAGCAGAAGTAATGTTCTTTCAAGAATTTCTAATCAATTTTGTCTCTTTTATTTTTCACAATCCCGTTTTTAGTCTATTATTTATTATCAAGTAGAATTCTGCAATACTTGTTTCACATACTATCTTAATTTTACAAAAACTTTTGTAACACATCATTTTCAAAGTCAGTTGAGATCTTTTGTTTTCACAAACTTTTCATAGAGCTTCCACTCCTTTTATCTTTTTAGGTAAGAAACCAATCAGCAAAACAGGATGCGAGAATTTTATTGAATGCCTCTTCTCTTCCATTTTGGGAAAGATGACATAAACTGGGCATAGATGCTTTTATCTTTAGCAATTCCACCAAATAATGTATTCGATTCTCTAATTTTGCAAACTTGAAATACACTATTCAATTCTGTCTTTAATCCGAATATACAATAATCAAAACTATTTACAGTTCACATGAGAAACGTGTGGAGCTTCCTCGACAAAAAAAAATGGATTTTTGCTTGCATGGGTGGCATTTGTCTCATATTGGTCCAATCACTGTATTATGCTGACGACGCAAAATGGGCAAATAATCGCATACTGCAAATAAACGGCTTTTGTGAGGGTGTGGTGAAACCATTTCTTCTGGCATTCAAGAATAAGTTCCCAGATGGAATAGATACTAATGATTACTTCGATTCAACCAGTACTCTCGCAACGAAAGGGGAAAATCAAACAAATGGTACTAGTGATAATGACCATACTGATGATGATACTGATGATAGTCCTGATCTTAATTTTACTTCGCGTGTATATGATGATAGATCAAAAAATTCTAGGATCTCGTTTACTTGTGATTTTCCAGATTATAGGGAATTCAGCTTTCCTGTTGCTAAAGAATTGAAAGTAGTGGAACTTCAGGCTTTTTTGCATGGATATACTTACTGCGAAGCCATCAATGGCAATTATGGTGATGATTTTGATATTAACGTTCAAGATGGATCGGATCTGGATGTATGGCCGAAAGATCTACAAGTTTACTTCAGTTCAGATTCCGAAAAATATCTTGGTGCATTTTGTTGCTCAAGCAGCCACATCTGTCGAGACATCGAAGACAACTTCAACATTGATTCGTCATGCTTTTTTGATGCCAATGAATTCCTACTTACAACCGAGATTTCTGATGAATTGGAAGATGCTTATGATTCATTGATTCCTGTATTGTGTCCTAACACTCGGTCGCTTACATTTGGATTGACAGAAAAAGGTGCCTTAGTAGGACCACAAGAACATCGCCTCGTTATCGAAAAATTCCTTGAATGCAGTGCCTCATACGGAAATTTTCATTTGCCTTCGTTTGCTGTTCAAATGGATAACGAGACTAATACACTTGATGTGGCATGCTTCACTTGCAATATATACAATGAAACCATCACTGCTTGCGAAGAACTTCAAGACAATTTTCTTCAGGATAATCTTTGTTTTTCAAGCGATCAACAAGAATACTATGTTCTCAATGTTGAAGATGCCGAAGAAGATTTTGTGAAATGCAATACACAAGATGAATCAAGTTACACGCAAACTTTAGTGTTACCCCAAGAATATATGAAGGATACGAATCAGGCAAAAATTGAGGAAAGTCTCGATGAGTTTCTACAATGTAGATTAAAAAAGGGTGTATATGGAATCTTGGGTGCAGAGGATTTTCCTGAATTTGAATTTGTCTCTGCCCAAACTCATGAAGTCACTTATGATCGGTTGACTGGACTCACAGTGGTTTCAGATGTTACAATTAGATGCAATGACAAATGCTCTAACGGTGCTTTTTGTCGCGATATTGAGACTCATTACAATGGAGAGCTTACATGCGTGACAATGCATCATTGTTCATTTTCATTTCTCACTAATTTTTGGTGGAGTTGGTGGGTTTATGATTCGATTAAAGTCGATTATGATTTAGAATTTCTCACCGGAGGAAAGTTTGTAAGCCGCTCAGACCAATACAAAAAAGATATGGAACACAGACTTGAGAGAAACATGGCAGATTATATTGAATGTAGGTTCAAGGAAGATCGTCGAGCCCAAGCGGAATCATGGTGGTTTTACAGCTATAGTGTCCATGGATATATTTCTCCCGATAATACATTCCATCTACTTTGTAGAAGTGCTTGCGGTACGATCCCATACTGTGACGCACTTCGGCGCAAAAGAAAAGAAGATTCAAAAGATGACCTGTGCTATGAAAAATGGATTAGAGTAGGGGAGGATGAAAGAGTTAACATCAATTATGATTACCAATTAAATTATGAGACAAATAATGTCGGAGCAACCCAATCATTTTCATACAGTGTACAAACTGCCGCTAGTGATCCCATTTCTAGACAATATTATGGAAACCTTATACCACAAGATCAACCCCAGCTCGATGAAACCCAAAGACAAACCCAGAAGGGAAATTTAGAGGATCTTATGACTGGATTTGGACTCTTGGATGAAACAGAAGATAATAGCGTAGCTTTAAATGACCTATGCAATGATTTGGATGATCATATCACATGTGACACAAATGATAGAATCGTGAAAATTGATATGGGTAAGGCATCAACCTCTTTCATTCAACAAAATATCTATTAATTCAAAACCTCACAAATAATTATTTTTTTGATTGTATGTATCTCAACCTTGTGGTCAGAAATTCCTAATGGTGGCTTCAAGGCACCTACTATCAAAGAAAAATTTGGCGACCACTTAGATGGACTTACATTGGGCATTACTGTAAACGATCCTTTTGATTTCCCAGGAAATCATTTTTTCAATATGACGAAATTGGAACAGCTGATTTTACGTGAGTGGTACCTGTTGTGTTATTTCGGCTTATGTTTGAAATTCAATACTTACATGAATACTTGTGTGTTACAGGAGCTAGAGGAAAAATGCAAGGTTCCTTACATAGCAGAATAGGTGATATGACAAATCTAGCTTATCTTGATCTCAGTAAGAATCGTTGGTATTATACCTATTTATGCCTATATCGATGTCTCATACCCATCATATTCCAATCTACTTTATTTTTTCAATTTGTTTACCGCAATTACAGACCAATGCCCAATGCTTGAGAATGACCACAAAGGCATCACTGGGGCTATTCCTACAGAAATAGGATCGGTTCCATTAATGGTTGTAGATATGGGTAAGTAAACATCTTCTTGACAAAATTCATAATAGACAATGCTGAAAATTCAATTATGTTGATTATAATTCATAGGATGCAATAAGCTATCGGGGGAAATTCCTGATGAGTTTTATAAAGATGTCTTTGGAGCCGAAAAGACCTACGGTATTATTAAATTGAGTAAGTGAGCTACAATATTTGTATTATTTTATCATACCGGTATGGCCTGTTAATGAAATGGTTTTTTTTCAAGATGATAATAATTTACAAGGGACCATTTCGGGGACCAGGATCAATAAAATGAATGGTTTGAATCAGCTGAGTTTGGGTAAGTGGTTCAATTCTATACAATCAATTATTTTGAATCTAAATTATTAGATTCTTCACTCTTATTATTACTTTGATTTCTTCTCAAGCTCGAAATAAATTCAGGGGGAACTTTCCTGATATGATAAGTTTGACCAATTTGCAATTCTTGGATCTCCGTAAGTATCTATTTGTCAAACGTATCATCCGAAATCTAAAGAAATCAACATGAACAAAGCCTCACAAATATTCAATTCACTGCTTCAGAGGGGAATCGAGATGTTAATGTTAATTGCAACGAAGGCACAGGGAATAAAGGCTTCACAGGAGATCTCCCTAGACTTTTCAAACAGCCAGGCACTAAGCTAGAAGTTTTATCTTTGAGTAAGTCCGTAGTGAGAATGTGTATTTGAATTTTACCGATGTTTGTCTCATAATGACGTTTCTTTGGTTAAGATGACAATTGTTTCACCGGCAATTTATACAATAAATGCAGGCGTTTGACAAATCTGAAATATCTGAACTTGAGTACGTCTTTCAGCAGTTCTTTGTTTGCATTCTTGCTAAGTTTTAGTAATTTTAACTCACCATTGCATTCTGTGAAAGAAAATAATGATTTGACAGGCACAATTCCATCGCAACTAGATCAACTAAAAAATCTTAAGTATCTCTTCCTTCAAGGAAATCCCCAACTAAATAAAACAGTTCATCCTAACCTACAAAAATTTCTGAACGAAAGTGGGGTTATACATGGTGAGAATATTCCCATAAACAACAGTCATGAAGTATCTATTCTGTTTTCATTCGTCTTGCCGTTTTCTAACATTGAACAACCTTTTCTTTTCTGACGTATATAGATTTGTATTAGAAACAAGCAACCAATTGATTTCATTTATTGTATTAGAAATGACAATATGGAAAAGAACTTGAAAAAATAGGTGGCGAAAGACTGATATTGATGACAGATTTTTTTCTTCGATCTTTTACACCAATGAATCATAAGTAATTACATGTTAAAATAAATATCTATTTTTTTGCATATTCTTCCTTTCTCAATTTTTTGGAGCCAACAAGAACCAAATAGAAAAATGTCTCATTCG
>Ga0209092_10003274_pt1 | contig 14164 bp, 4 predicted proteins | sample FraStrMetagenome_FD_187446 | JGI IMG/M metagenome (GOLD analysis project Ga0209092, IMG submission 187446) | Marine eukaryotic phytoplankton communities from Arctic Ocean - Fram Strait ARC3M Metagenome (SPAdes) (version 2) | ecosystem: Environmental > Aquatic > Marine > Oceanic | place: Fram...
GAGAATTCATTTTTCGAAGATGAGAAGCCGGATCGGATGTTGATGAATGCTTCTTTAAATGTTTTAAATCGTTTAAGAAAATGTGACTGTAAATAATTGAAAATACTTTTTCGACTTTGTCATAGTATTTGAATTTATATATGGTAGAAAGTGAAATAAATTTTTGGGAAGTTTCACATTCATCATAGATAACCACTTGTATAAATAGTGTGACATATCTTTCAAGCTAAGGCTAAAAAACTCTCAGCTGACGCAATGGCTCATTTGTTAGGAAGATTGGACCAGCTTAATAAATGGATACGTAGAGCATTTTATTCCTATTACAATAGTCGTTGCATATCTTTATTTTGTAATACTGCACCATTTTTCCTTTGTCGATAAGATTTATTGAAAATGATTCATTTACAGTTTAAAATCTAATGAAAAATGCTTTGAGGAGTGCATAACACTTTTTTGATGCAATCTGATGAATGTCATTACAAAATGAACCCGGAGTTTGATCTTTTTGAAGTTAATAGCTGGCATCTTATTTGAGCTTGGTTAATGATTCCATTTGTTGTATTTGCTTCATAGATGGCACCATTCACTTTAGCAAAATATAAAACAACACATGAGCTTGAAAAAACCTATTTTTTTTTGATTGTTTAGTTTTTCAATTATAGTTCTACTGGTAATTATAAGGAACATTTTAAAGATTTCATTACAATCAGGTAACTATAATGTATTGTAAATTGGTTGATTCTGATTGAATGATTTCATGTATTCTTGTGAAAAATAATCTTTCCTATGTGCTTGATTTTGATCAGCCTAACTCTAACCCTAGATCTATTTTGTCTTGCCAGAATGGCGCACTGGAGTCATAACTCGTGGTCAAACAAGGAATTATCACCAAAAACTAATTTTGATAACTGGAATGATGTTTTAAAAAACGAAGAGGTTTGTGCAAACTGAAATTGAATACTTCAGAATCTAAATAGTCACAATTTATTTCTTTTAATTATATATTATTATTTCTACAAGGACTGTTGTTCTTATTCACGCCTTTCCTAATAAAATGCATTTTTGGTTTTCTACAACGTAACGACGATACAAGTAATTTACAAACTCGCATAACGAATAATTTCACGAATCTGAATTAAACGTTGTTCCCAATTGGAAAAACGGCCTACTCTATCTTCCTGTACTGACCTACACGCCAAGTCAGCTCGTGTGGCCAAATTCCTGACATATCTAGCAGCACTAGGTCCTTTAGATATTAGAACAGACCCCGTCAAGTGAGCTAATGCTGCAAATTTATCATTATCTAGATCAGTCCTCAACTTGAGTATAATTTTCAAAGTATCTGAATGTGTCAAAGGTATTACAAAAATTGTAACAAAGCCGAATTCTCCACTGACAAATCCTTTTTGATCTTCTACGTTATAATTTTCTTCTATATCTTCCAAGTATACTATGTGAACATAATCATTTCCTATGTGCTTCTTTCTATTGTTTATTCCTGCCGGCATGAGTGGAAGCGTGTGGAATAAAATCATTGTATCTCCAGATTTCACTTTATTTTGTCCAATGCCAAAATCCTCACTAATATGTATAAAAGCGTACTCCCCATCAGACGCATAGGACGAAGTATCGAGACCCCCTGAAAAGTACTTCAAATGCCGACTTGAAACTAATGTACCTATATCGTTTGCAAATTCTAAGAAGTTTGGGGATCCATATTTCTCGTTCAATGGATGATGTTCACCTTTAAAATCCATTCTATAGATTTCAGATATCGCTTTCGGACCTACAAACATTAAACCTATTTTATGTGTTTGCAAATGTGTTGTACGATCGAGAATATTGATAGCTCGTTGTAACTTGGGACCAGCTGTGAGCGGTTTCATTTTTACTCTAGAAGTAGAGTTATCCATATCTTCGACTTCAGGATGATATGAAATACCCAAAGTAGAATCAGAAAATCCCAGCATCAAAAGTTCTTCCTCAATCATTTTAATATCTGGTGAACTTTGACCAACAATCGACTCTAACCATGAGTGTACAATTTTTTCTGTGCTTTTACTTTTTAGACTGTATAAACCACCCTCTACAGAAGATCCGGATAGTTTTTGAGAATTTTCATCATTATCACTCTCCTCGTTAATCATGTACGTATCTCTTTGCAAAGCTCGTGATGAAGAATTTTGATTGCGACTCGTCTGATACCGGGATTGTTTATCTTGTTTATGCATTTCAAACGATTTCGTTGTTCCAAATAATCTTGAATGACTACCGACACTATTAGTTCGTTGCAACCTTTGTCTTTGTACGCCAAAGAGGGCATTTGAGCTATCTGCGCTATGAGATCTTTCTAGTCTTGTCTTTTTGGATTCTTCTCCTATTTCAAATACATCTTTATTCTCAGAACTATTCAAACGTTCAACATGACTATGCCTTTGATGAAATAATTTGTTATTAATCAAACGTTGGCCCACAATTAAGTGGAACCGTTCAATCATTTTTTTTGCATGTGAAAAAGCTTCGGATTCATCGTTTTCAATTTCTTCTCTATCGACATCACTTTCAACTCGAACCTTCTTTAGGGACTGATATAAAAAATGAGGATTCGACAAAGTTGAGGTGAAATTTGGTTGCTCGATTGATATTTTGTCAGGCAGGCGTAGGAGTCGACGATGTCGATGTGCAGGTGAGCGAATTACAATCTCTACCCATCCACGTAATCGAGTACTTTTACTTCCAAATCGTATCGATAAAATAGAATCTTCATACAGCCAATATGCCTCAGATTTTCTTTCTAGACTACCATGAGAATCCACCAGAAAGGTACTAATTTCTTCACTTTCAACTGCATTGTGATCATGAAGCTTTGTATTATATACTGATTTTGACGGACATTCTATTGTTTGCCGCTTCAAAACATCTAAAACAATATCTTTTAGATTCGTATCGTCATTTTTGTTCTCTTTAGGATTATGCTCTAATGTTTCCTGTATGTCTATGTTCAACTCAGTAGAACGATCGCAACCTGAGGAAACAACTAGGCTTTGAAAAGTATCGTTTGCTGCAAAGGGCGGTAGGCTGGTGACACAAAAAACTGCACATTTCATAGCAAGCAACTTTCCTTGTCTACTGAACCAAGTCAAATTCAAAGTATCACCTTTACACATGTGGAAGCAAAGTTTACACGTATCTTTGACCAGGGAAGTAGGTAGTTCAAAAGCCATGGTTTCTTTCCATACATAGAAAATATCATTTAAAATCGAAAGAAGAGGAACAATCGGATCTACTTGCACTTGGTTTTCTATATCATTTCCACCGGATCTTTTTATTACCCTTTTCATGCTAGTATGGATTAGATGACTATTCGATGAATTCCAAATACGTTTTATTCGATCAGAGATCAATTCAAAAACATTTATAACCCAACTGTGATCAATTTCAAAGTTGAGAGGTTGGGGTCCAAATACACCTGAGATCAAAAGAGATAGTCCATTACAGCCATGCATAGTCTCTTGTAGATTATCAGACATGCAACACTTTAAAAGTGACGTAGACACTGATTTCAAATTTATCTTCCATCTGTTCAATTCATCATGATAGGGATAGCTAATTTCTTGTAGCTTTATTTTCATCTGTAAGTAATAGCAACGGAGTGTATAACCTGCATATGCAACACAAGCCCTGCTTCTCTCAATAAACTCCATCACATTTTCATCATTTCGCAATTTGTAGGAATCTAGTTCAAAAGTCGGACCCAACAATAAATTCCCGTTCTCATTTGTGCTTAATTTTGCATCGCAATGAATAGCATCCGCACAAAATTTATAGCACATGCTTCTCATATAAGTCCGAACCAAACAAAACATTTTCCCTTTCTCAAAAGCTGCAAGTTCACCCTCCCGTCCAAGATGAAGGAAATTTAGTGCACCTGCTACTGTTTCGAAAATAATGTGAAGAGATAGCGTTGTCGACTGTACATGCATCGCTTCTATTTCTTTTGGCGTTTTTCCACGAATGTCTTGAATTTCAACTTTTTCAACAGTTGATGGTCTATATGAAGGTGTTCGTTGGATAAAAAGAAAGGGTGCAACACAAGATTCTTCGTCTGATACATCAGAATCGGAATAGGATGATAAATCTTCATCGTAATCATCATCTTCTACGTGATCAAAATTACCATATTCTATGCTTCCATCTGATATTGTATGCTCATCCAACTTAGGATCACCAGTAGAATAAGAATGAAGAAATTTCAGTATTTGGACCGGAAAATTTCTTAAAATATTAGATCTTGAAGAAAACTTTGCACGGCCGTCAAACGATATCCTCATCCTAACTAAAGGTATTAATGCTGTGAAAATGAGTCGTAATCTGGTCTTGACACTAACAGGAGCTCTTTTCGTGGCCGGCTTTCCCATTAGAGCTTCAGATTTATATCGATAGGAAAATTCTTTTACAATTGAGCAGAGAGCTTCAACAATCACTGGCACACTACCATGTGATTGTGGAAGCACTGTAAATGATGCACTTAAGCATTGTTCAAGTTGCTTGATTGCTGTAATTTTTAGATCAATTACTTCTTCAATTTCCTCATGGTCAGAAAAAAGGCAATCATCAGATAGAGCAGCTCTCTTCAATATTTCAATAAAAGAAGCACGATACTCTCGTTCTCCAGACGCACTACAAAACAAATTTCCTAGGATTTGGACCGCCGCCTTTCTCAACGTATATTCGCCTTGCAAGAAGTTGATCCGTGCTTCTTTTATTGAAGACACGAAATGAAGCGCCCTTTTTGGAACAGGGATTATTTCTATATTCCTTTGATAGATATACTGATTTGATCCTTCAATGCTATCATTAACGGCTTTTATGTACGTTCCGCTTGATAGTACGGAAAGGTGAGGCAGCAAGACCTTTTGTATCAATTCTATATGTAACTCTCGATTATTCATAATCAAATGCAGTGGTGATTTCTTATGTGTAGACAATTCTGCTAAAGAATTGTTTTGTCCACTTGAAGAGTCAGAGTCACTTGATGTGATCCTTGAGAATGTAGATATACCATGCCTATCCCTAAGAGAATTTCTATTACTTGCTGTGATTGAAAGAAGAGCTTCTAGTCGAACCTGTGTTGCAAAAAATGAAATCAGATTTCCATTGGATCAGCCAAAGATGTTTCTTTTTTGACAACGGAGTCAAATACAAAAACAAAAGGCACTCGAATATTTTCACAGCAAAACTTACTTCGGGCGAATGGACATAGGAACCATGATATCCACAATTAGAATCGTCATAAACAGCAAAGGCATACGACATGAGTTCAGATGCAGTCTCGCACCAATTTCCTCCCCTGTAAGGAAAGCAACCGGAAGAACTCCATGAATTCACTACTGAAATAGCCAAGCTAGAACCAAGTAGAGGTGGAAGGGTCGGACAAGCATCAACAAGGAGTAATAAATGTAAATGCCGTCTACATGAATCATCTACAATCATGTGATGATGTCGAACTTCATTTGAATCCGTTAGAGATGCGCATTTGGAAAGGAAGTATTTGAGCTCCCCACAAATTTCGTAAATCTCATTCTTGATGGTTAGTCGGAGAGACAGGTGTTTGTTAACATGGGAGTTTGGTTCTGAATCAGGAGCATTAGTCTTGCATGATTTATACTCGACTGTCTTGGGAATATCATCATTATTTTTGTATCCAAAGTCATCAAGCCACAAAAATAGCCCTTTTTTTAGTGCAAAGATCAAAGCATCCCATTCAACCGTAGTCAATTCACCATTTCCTTCAACCAATTCTCCATCCACAATACGACGGAGAGCCAAAACAACTTCTAATATAATAAGTAGGAGCAAATTTGTGGCTAAACTTGGATTAGCGTTCTTGTCTACTTTATTACTTATTGAAAGTGCGATTTTACCATAGACCTCTATGGTCGTACACCAAAACATTCGCAAAGATTCAACACCTTTAACTTCTGGAGGATTCCCCCAAAGAGCGGCACCAATCGCACGTACTGCACCAGAACAGACCAGATACGATGATATTTCTTCATTTGATAAAGTATTAGTTGATATGGATGTAATACGAAGATCCATCAAGTGAAAAAGTATTGCAACAGTAGCACTAGCTGAGGACTGATAAGCGATTAAAGACCATAAGAGTTCCGCTGTATCAGCAAGACAAGCTTCACGTTGTGACAAAAATGCACTCCGTTCCAACAACTTATTTTCTTGTTCCCAATCCTCAACTCCGTCATCATAAAGGCCTTCGAAAGGATATAGATCATCGAGGGTCTGCATCTGGGATACATCAGAATCTGCACCCGCTAATAGACAACAAAGTCTTTCCACCGAAAAATGTAGCGCCTCAAATGGTATAAAGCCCTTTGATCCCAAAGATGCTAAAGCGGACATGACTTCGGAGGCACTTGATATTGCGGCTAATCTTTCTTGTCTTGCATCCTGGCTAGTATCTTTATTTTTGTATTTGAATTCAGAGGGTCTCATGAATGTTGGAAAAGTCTGTAGGTTTAGCCCTCTTTCGGCGATATCCAACATAAGCATGACAGATTCATCTCCAAACTGATTTTGAAATTGGGGAGGACGCCATCCGGCCACTATTAAATCAGCGATGGCCCTTGAAACCACTAATGTATGATTCCAATCTAGAGGGCCAGGGCAAATCAATTCTCTCCATTGCATAGTACGTTGGATTTCCGAAGGTAAATGAAAATTCACTCTTTCATCTCCATAGACAGAATTCAATTCATTTTTATCGGGAGAGGTCTTATTGTGAGATGAATTTATCACAGTAGTATCTAGTTCTTTTTCACCATTTTGTTGTTCATCGTTTTCAGACAAGGTTTCCTGTACTACCACATTCGTCATGCGATTTTTGTCAGTAGGGACTATGGTGTTACTTAAATCTGAATCCTTAGTTTCATAATAAATTTCGGAAGCATTGATTGACAAAGATTTTAGCTCATGATCACGTTTTGGTTTTGGCCATCCAGTCATGGCTGTCTCCGCCCAAAACACAAACATTGAAGCTACTGGTATGCGAGCTCCGGCAATACTCCACTCCTCAGACCAATTCCATTGGAAGCTGTTTTCATCATTCTTAGCTCCACAACATAGGGAAAGAACTAAGTCTCTTTGAGTTTCGCCTACTCTCTTGCGGCGTTGTAATTGATTTTTTTCTATTGCAACAATGGACGTAATATCTTCTTGGGAAGGCATGTACATAATATTATCGAAAGGTACATTATTTGTCAGAGGATCTTCATCATCTGCATCAGTAATATGATTCTCAGAAACGTCATACCGGAAAAATCGGATGTTTGACTCAAGCGTATGAATTCGTTGCAGAATATTATTATTTATGGAGGCAGCAAAGCGAATCATGGCACCTGGAAGTACTTCTGGTATGGGCGGATAATTGATGATGGGAAGTCCAGACAGGTGATTAGCTTGTCCAGAAGAGTTTGATGGTGGAAGATTTTGAGACAGCGGTCCTGCAAAAAAAGACAGTGCAGAATCTGCTGCAACTTCTGCACTGGGAGATTGAATGGAACTAGAAGAAGCCAATTCACAGTCTTCTTCTTCGCTGCTAACAAAATCTATGGATGCATTTTGCTGAGAAGATGTTGTAGATTTCATACCAATACTCGATACAGAGTCATCAGTTTCCATGGACTTTCTACGAATTCCTCGTCTATACTTCCTCATGACGTTAGGGTTTCGCCTTGTATATAATTGCCATCTCCAAGCGGGACCAACGCATTCTTTTGCCAATGCAGCAGAAGTTGAAAGGGCTTCTTCCCATAAATTCCATGAGAGCTTTTCTTCTTTCTCAAAATGTTTATTTTCTTCTTCATCCTCCAAAGGATCTTCTCCTTTTCGTTTCCTTTGTGTTTTATTCATGTTCCATTCTTCTATTCGTTGCATCCATCTTCTATGAAATCTAAGAGATGTTCTCTGAATGCAGAGAAAGGTTTCTCCAGGATCAAAGTTGACATGAATTTGAAATGGCAAATCTCGGTTGATAAATTGTTTTTTCCGACGAGAAGGAATTCCATTTTCCTGGGATGACAAAAAGTGCGTTTCTGGACTCATCTGCGATATAATAGCATGACGTAATAGCTTCATTAAATGACTAGCTCGAGCTGAGTCGTCGACATTGCATCTCCATAGCTCTTCTACAGTAGTACTAACTGACGGAAGAGGTGTGACCATTCGCATGTGCATTGGGAGATTGGGAAAGGCAACTCCTTCATTGTTATTTTTTGTCGGTTTGAAGTCTTTGCCGGAAGAGCCTAGATTTGCATTGAAGGAGAGATGCGAATTAGGCGACGTCGATATTCTTTGCTCTTCTTTCTCAGACATGACGTCTTTATTCTGTTGAGAGCATGAAAAATCTGAAATTCAATTTCACTCTCGAAACCTCTATTTCATGTATGGATGTTTATCAATTGCAATTTACAACCGTCCATTCATTTTTCAATTCGTACCTTATGATATTATTTTATGTACTGAATCTATCAATTTCAATTCTATCCTCTTTGATGGAAATGTGACTATGCTTTATGAATTCAAGGGCTGGAAATCAAACACTAAATGACAAAAAAATAACCATGTATCTGCTTTCTTTACATAGGTAAACAGATGTTTAATAATAATAATAATAATTTCCGTAATTGTGTTTTTTTCTTTTAAACAAATATTTTTCAGAACGTTCAAACCTTTCCATTTCTTAATCATGAACAGCAATCCATTTTTTTCCACACTTTTATGTTCCTACGAAAAAGGCCTTTCCAATTCTATCTCGATGAAAATACCTATGTATCATATACGTATAGCTTCTAAGAAACAAATTAAAATGGGACTGCATTATACATACCTATAATATGTATGTCACTATGATACCTTATGTGCCAAAGAATCTACGGGAAATGTGAGGTCATAATACTTTTTGGATTGACGTGTATTCACATCATTAGGTTATCATTAGGTTATCATTGTATTATCATTAGGTTACATACTCTTATTTATATATGACTTGGAAGTTCTTCCGAAGGATTCAAAGTTCTCCATTCTCAGCAATCTTGATAGAAAAAGTATGTCTCCTAAAGTCCCAATTTATATAACAACACATGAGTGTTGGAGGCCTGCATTATGTTTCATGCGTCACATATTTCTCTAAGATAGCAACACAACTAAGGTTACCATTGTTACCATTGTTACCATACACTGCTGAATCTTCGCCATTCATGGAATTGTTTGTGCAAATACAGGTTCTTCCTTCTCATTCATTTCAAATCTCCACTTTCATACATGAGAATTCACGAACAATAGCAGCAACAAAAACAACACAAATATATCAACGTTGTTGCAACTTTCCAAATTCGAGAATTTTCTCCTACAGTGGAATTCAAGTTTAAGATGCCTTTGTAATTTGAGAAATAAAAGTAGGTATAATCTATTTCAAAATTGTAGCTTAGATGACACAGAATCATTAATCAGGAAAGGGGTAAATCTTCTTTTGTTTCGAGGCTTGGCGTAAAGCTAAAATTATTTGCGAAATTTGCGTAATGTTTGTGTAATGATATCGTTTTTGTTGAAATATCTATTCATTACTCACATTAAAAAAAACAATAATAAATAGTCAAATGCATTCCGAGAAAATCTGTGAAAGAAAATACTGAAGTTAATCATCATTATAAAAGTAGTCACCTTTCAAAGCACAATGAGAAGACATCAGCGCAATGATTTATCTTATTTTTATTTCACTTTCATGGAGCTAGATTGATTTGAATTTGGTGATTTACAATGTTGATATAACAGCTAATGCATTAGATTTGCTTCTATCTGAAAATTATTAAGAATGTCATTTGATAAGAATCAGGAACAAATACATAATTGCATGTACTTGCGTCACCTTATTTGAATACAACATTTTCCTCATCATTCCTAATTGCTTCTTCATGAAAAAAGCAATGAACCATTTGATGGTAACATTTCTGCTTCATTTTAATACCGTACTTATTTTAATTTTCTATTTTATTGATTTAGGAGCTGTTAGTAACAACATTTTAAGTGGGACGCGTTGGTTCCTGCAAATTCTTTTCCTTTGTCAAATCGGAATCTTTCAGCATGGTATTTGCTCATTATTTGCACCTGGTTCCCCTTTTGTGCTTGCATTTCTTTCTGCATCATTTCCTGAATCTATGGCATTGAGCGTTGTTTCAGCAGGATCCACTGCTACTTTCTCAAAACTCTCTTCAGATATTAAATTGGAATCTTCAAGAACTTCATCCTCTTCTACCACAGATTTTGAATCATTCACTGATTTCTCCAAAGATGGTTTTGATTTTTCAGTATCAACTTCATATTGATTTTCGGTGCCAGTTTTGTCATCCAGTAGTTCTTCATTATTTGAAGCTGGTAAACTTTCAGCAGATTTTTCTGCTTCATTCTGAGAGGTGGTTGATTCAGAATCCATATTGTTTACAGAAGAGGTTTCGACAGGTGTCACTTCATTTTTTTGTAAGTCTTTTTTCGATGTAGAATCCTGCACAGTAGCTTTACCCTGGACTTCTTTTTCGGATTCTGATATTTTACTATCTTTTTCATCAACTATAGACACTGGAGGATCTACAGGCTTTGTAGATTGAGGGACAGGTTGATTTTGATTCATGGTTTTGGATGTATTTGAATCTTGATCCTCCTGTGGTTTAAATTTAGAACCAATCTTCGAACCTAAATCTTGTAAGACCCGAGATGCTTTCTTTTCAGTCCCGGTTCCTTCAGAAGAAAAATCGAGTTTTTCTCGTAATGTAGCAGTTTTGGCAGGAGAAGAATTTGCATTTGCAGTTGCAATTTGAACTTCATCAACTTTTCTAAAGCTAGCAGCTATTTGAGATCCCAAATTCTTAAAAACATTTCTGGTGGGGGTGTTCCCATTTTCAATGTTCGTATTGTTTGTTTGTTGTTGTTGCTTATTGAAAATACTAGAACTTTTACGATTCCAGAATTTCATGCTATCACCCCTTTTCATTCCTGCAATAATTTGCTTCAGCTTGGCATTATCCTGGTTTACTTGGTTTGCATGTTTTTGAGCTTTCATCGCCCATTCTTTTGCAGCCCTAAGATCTCGTTGAAGAGTAGACGTATCTGAATTGTTGATTTTATCGCAGTCCTTCAAACATTTCAAATCTGCTCGCATATTTTCGATCTCTTTCTTTAGTTGCGTAATTGTATTTTCCATCTTTTCATGTTTCAGCTTTGCATTTTCCTGTGAAGTCACCAACGCACGTCGGCATTGTTCAATCTGTTGCCGATAGGCTTTTGCAGAGATGTTTTCGTTCTCTTTCGGAATACTGTTTTGAACAGCTTCATCAATCTTTCTACGAGAAGATTCTATAGCTTCACATTGGTCTAACAACCGCTGTGCAACTTCCTCTTTTGAGCTCATTGTTTATTATACCCAAGATCTCTTGAGAGGACTATATTTATAATGAAATTCATGTTTGATTGCACCAGCAGAGCTCAATTAACACCATATGATCTACGTACATATACTTAAGCAGGTGGAGCTATGCTCACTCTAAGTACTATAGTAAGTCAAAAAAGTGTTTAGTCTTGGATGATGAAAGCGGCCCATTACAAATAAAAAAATTACAAAAAGGAAAACAACTTATTGACGAAAAAATATTTAACTAATGCGGTTGCACTTTATCAGAAGGAGGATGATGAAGAAAGTAATTTATAGAGAAGGTGTAGAAGTTTTATTGGATCCTTTGTCATTCATTAGTCATCAAAAAATCGGTTCAATCCGCCATAGTAAATTCCTCACCTCCATACACTTTGACACAAAAGTTTTATGGATGAAATAGCAGAAGCTTCCATTCAAAACTTCAATTTTAGGATTTTACCCATCACTAACTTGATTGATTCTTAAACCAATATTGAGTTTATCAAATATTTGTTGTCAATTTGATAAGCTAGATAGTATTTTTACATTCAGTAGAATAACTTGGATTTGGTCTGAGTTTTCTTGTTGTAAGGTTATCAGAATGGGAGTGTCACATTTGGCATTTTCTATGCCATAGTGTAGCCAAATTATTATATAGGTATTCGGCAAATGGGGCCATTCTCATTAGATGTGACCTGAAGCAATGTTGAATACCACTATTCCTTGCTAAAGTTCAAAACTACTTATTCCCAATTGATAGTTACAACTGTGTTCTTTTTTTTTAATTTTTTAATTTTTTCAAAATTTTGAAGGAGTGTTTTTGATTACGTACGTAGACTCTATAAGAAGTTTATACAACAGATGTACAGCAACCCATTCAAAGAATCCATCGGAACAACAACCACAACCACAACCACAACCACAACCACAAGAAGAAATTAAACCCATGAGTGATATACTTAGCAGACGCCATATGGCCAATAGAGCAAGGCTACCACCAGAAGTGAACCGTATCCTATACGTTCGAAATCTACCATTTAAAATTACAGCGGAAGAACTCTATGAAATATTTGGCAAATACGGTGCTGTCTATCAAATACGACTTGGTGAAAAGGGGCGCGATACAAGAGGGACGGCATTCGTGGTATATGAGGACATTTATGATGCAAAATCTGCTGTAGACCATTTATCGGGCTTTAATGTGGGTGGTCGCTATTTAGTAGTTCTGTATTACCAGCCTGCTAAGTTTCAACGGAGAATTGAAGCGGAGGAGAAGAAGAAGGAATTAGAAGAATTGAGACGACAAGTCAAGGCCAAAAAAGCTGCGATGAGTGCAGCAGAAAATGCTGCTGCATCATAGTTTCATTTGATGATTGTTTGTCTGTAGGAGTAAAATTGAGTTTCATAGTTCAATTATATTCATTAGCATCAGATACCACTATAATTCATATTTCAATGTGTAGTCAAGATAATATTTAATATATCAAATTATTGGCAAATTTGAAAAAAACTATCTCTCTATAAAATGCATCGAATCCTACTGAAATAATACATTGGCAAACTTCCAGCTTGTACACCACCTACGCCGTAACATGGTGTTTCAAAGTACATAAGTGATCACGCTCTTGCAACAAACTTTCATAATCATCTTTCATATCCTTTTCCAATATTTCTAACTGATCAATATCTTTCTGTAATTGAACGCTTCGATGCCATATTTCCTGTTCTTCCTTCTCCAATAAATCTGAATATATATATTCTTCGATTTTGGAATGTTGTAATTCGGCAAAGTTTTGAAGAATTCCATTGGAAAGTTCGGATGTACGTTGGATATATCCACCATGTTTGATATTCAGTTTCGCACGAATTTTATCACTTTTGGTTTGTAGCATCTGAATGGATTGTTTGAGTGTTTGGAATTGGAGATTTAATGTAGAGATACGATCCTGTTTGGAAAATGGTCTTGAGGTGGCGGAGAAGGTCGTCTTTTTCATGATCCATTTCGGTGTATCATCTTCGATGGTTGTAAATATCATGAAAGAGGAATCCGCATTTTGAAGAGAAGATTGTATATTTTGGGTGGTAAGTTCCTTCATGATGGTAGCATCATTCAAAGGAGAATGATTATTAGGTCTTTTATTGACAAGTTCAAGACGTAATTGGTCACGATGAGCCTGCAGTAGTGATTGAGTTTCTTGTTGTAAAAGATGTTTGGCAGCTTCTAAATCTGATTCTGGAATCAAATCCATGGTATTGTCTACTGTTAAGGTTGGTTTCTTGGGTTTCTTTTTCTTTTTTTTCTTCTTTTTATCGGTGTCCATGGACAAAATACCTTGTGTTTCGAGTGGATTGGCGTAGGCATCATGCTGTACCAAAATCATCATTTCTTTGGATATCAATTTGGCAGCATTGGAATAATCATCATTATCTTGCGAGGAATGAATGTTCATATAATCGTTTATCATATCCATGGGGATATTGGTAGATGGAGGTCTTGGTAAATCCTTTCGTTTGAGTACGGTGGATTGAGCTTCATATGCTTTTTCGGCTTCCAATTGGCGTTTTTGCAATTCTTCTCGTTCCAAATCGGCACGATCTTTGACTTTTGTGTGTGTGGGTGCATCCTTCACATCGGAATCTTCGGGGGCAAGTTGAGGAACGGCCAATTCGTATTCAAATTGAGGA
>Ga0209092_10003275_pt1 | contig 14164 bp, 6 predicted proteins | sample FraStrMetagenome_FD_187446 | JGI IMG/M metagenome (GOLD analysis project Ga0209092, IMG submission 187446) | Marine eukaryotic phytoplankton communities from Arctic Ocean - Fram Strait ARC3M Metagenome (SPAdes) (version 2) | ecosystem: Environmental > Aquatic > Marine > Oceanic | place: Fram...
TCTATTGTATGTTGAAGAATAGCATCTTCAACTATTGCTTCTTGCATATCTTTCGCGAGGGAAGTTGCAAAGAAGAGAATGACAAAGAAAAATACAATCATCTGGTCGCTGCTCAATTTCCCTTTCATTAAGTCCAAATAAGGACAAACAGAACTTGACGAGTCAAATAAACCTGCAGGAATACTATCTCTGCAATATTCTAGGCCTAAACAATTCATGAAAAAATCTTCATCATTAGAAGGAATTTGGAAGCCTTCATGAAGATCGTAGCTTGGAGTGTAATCTTTTTGAAACCACAAGCTGTCAAATATTTCTATCAAGTCTTGTTTGTTTACGTTATCGAAAATCATACTTGAATCACATTGTTCCTGCCAATCGTCGAAATATGAACAATCTCCACATCTTGGTTGTCTGTAATGGGCTTGATCAAGCCCGGTACAGAATTGGCCACTTACACAATCTTCATGTTTCGTGCAAGTTGGGTTCGATGACTCGATAATTATAGATAACATAACGGAAACTTGCACCCAAACAATAATAAACGAGGCCAAGGCCATTAACCATGACCATATTTTCCTCCAACGTGTAGGTTTTTCAATACTAAAATAAAGCATAGAAATAGCATACATATGAATCGTTTCAGTGTTTTCAATATGTTTTCTTTCACAATCTTGTGGAAGAGTTTCTTCTTTTTGTAAAACCGAGGTGGTTACCTTTCTCATACTTTTTAATCTCGCCAACACGAAACTTTTTAATCTTGGTTTTCTCGCAGAATGTTGTATCCTCTCAGATTCATCTGAGGTATCTTGAGTAAACAATGTGGGTATACTTGGTTGAAGTGCAAATGCTCTCGCACGAATTTGAGCATCGATGTCAAGCCCGACACCTAATTCAAGTCCATTCGTGACTCGAGCTCCGTTGACGAGCGATGTTTGATACTCAACAGAATCAAGTCTTCTCTTTAAAAAGTTGTTGTCCTGTCTCAAGCACTCATTCTCGGCAATGATGTCCTTCATGTTCATTTTCATTTGCTTCATATCTTGAAATAGAGATTCTACTGACGTTTCTTTAGATGAACCGTCTGCTGCAGCATCATTATGCGTATCAGTCCCATTTTCTATTATTCTTCCACTTGCATGATCGCTTTGGCGGAGAACATCTTTCACAAGGTTATCGATCCCATCTGCTGGATACATCTTTACTGTGATCTCGGTAAGATGTTATTTCTTAATTGATGTTTATTGGACGAACTAACAGCAGAAATAATTATGGCAACCGGCTATTTTATGGGTAAGCCTATGTCTTTAGAAGACTTGAAATGTCATTTCTAAAAGCTCCTCTTTAAAGTACAAATTTCAAAGCACATAATTTACTCTCATTGTTCTATCTATTTATTACCAAAATACTCTACATGTCTCTAAAGTAATTTGGTAGGTACCTTAAGCAGATCTATAGGCACCATCTGCAGGTTTTTTCATTTAGGTTAATTTATTTAGGTGAATATATTTTGCTGTTTTCTTGCCGTTAAAAAGTGGCTAATTTAGGATAATGCAGTTCTCATGCAAATTCGGCAAAGTACATATGATATCGAGAATACTTATGGATATGAGAACTACAGCATTTCATTGGAATTTCCATATTAAATATGGAAATTGTCGATGATGGAAACAAATTGCCGTATTTCTGAGAGATTAAAATACACGATTGAACACATTAAAAAAGTAGAAAATAAAGGATAGTTTATCCGAAAATAAACATACACGACAACAAGAAGATGAAATCTGAGCAATCAGCAGCGGATATTGGATGAAAGTGTTACTACTACGAATAGCAGGCTTGAGCATGATCAAAAACACACACACTATTTATTAATAATTTATTGAATTTGTTGATATGCAAAACAATTCTTTTAGGACAAAATAATAGACAAAAAGAGAAAATCTTTACTCTCATAAGACAAAAAATCTCTATTTTGAGGCATAGTCCTCTAGAAACAACAACAACAACAACAACAACAAAACCGTGCTTTGGGATACAATTTAATTTTTTGGGATGAATTCTTTTATTCACGAGTGGAGATAAAGTGGTCCTTATATTTTTTTCTGTTTTGAGCATGAAGGGTATATGCTTTTTGGCGTATGTAGTTAGTACATCGATGAAAAGAGGACATAATAAAAAGCATGATAGTTAGTAAAGATCATCGTATATATTTTCGTAACTCTATGAAGAAAGGCATGTACACTATAGTATATAGTTTATGTAGACTCTAAGCGTTAAAATATTTGGTCATCAGCTGGCTTTTCATTCCTCCATGAAGTCTTTTTCAAGTAGTACCACGACATACTCTACTAATTGAGGACAGATGAAAGGATTAACTTAGGGAAGATTAAACATTGAACCGGATCCTTTTGAAATCAAATGCATCCACTTTGAACCATTGACTATGCTGAAACGAAGTAACACAACTGATGATGATGATAAAAGTGTTGGATCCACTTCCAGTCAAGATAATCTTCATTCCAAGGATATTCACATAAATATGGGAGCAGATGAAACCTATGATAATCACAAACAATCCAAAAAACCTAAATTATATATTCCTGCCGACGAATTCAAATCCAATTTTTCCATGAAAGTTCATTCCATATGGGCAATCTCAAAAAAATATAGACGACATATTCTATTTTTAGGGATCTTTATTGTGTTATCCTATCGAGCAAATGTTCAAAATCATCCTTATTATCAAGAATCTACCACATTCGTTGAGAGTCAAATGCAACACCATTTATTACAACAAGAAGAGTATAGTAAACAACATCCTGATCACCGAGAACATCCATTAGCATTACGGCACAAACAAGAATTATCACAATTTTCTTCTTTGACAGATAATAATCAGAATCTTCGAAAATTTATTGATATACAACTCGATTCGTTGGATTCACCAGAAAGAGATGTAGATCCTAATTCATCCCCCCCACCACAAATTATAATACCAGAGATTTTGGAAGAATCTTTGGCAACGCTAGATGAACCCTTGGCCAATGGAGATATACCTATTTATTTTCATGTGGTAAGATAACATTTTCAGTAAGTTTTTTTATTATTTCGTGAATTGGGATTCTTATATGTTTTATTTTTTATTTTGGTATACACTCAAGCCACGAAGCGGAGGGACGACTATGAAACAAATTATGGAAATATGTCTCAATATGAAATTGTTCGATTCATCACCAACTTCTTTCAGTATGATACCGGAAGAGGTAGAGAGAAATGAAACGGTAGGTTATAGTCATGATTATGAAGTGTCTGAATGAATATTGTAATAAATCCGTACTTATGATTATTATTTCACTACTTATTATCTTTCATCATCCAGTCCTCTAATCCTGAGATATTGACTGACCGCCCTGTTGATATTGTTTCCGTACAAAATCCGTATAATATTCATTCTTTCCTCCAATCATATCAACTCTTCACTCATAAAGAAGATAAACCAACCCCAAATCCTTCGCGTGGTCGAATGTTTGTTATGCTTCGACATCCGATAGACCGAATCTCAAGCTCCTTTTATTATTATGGAAAAGCCCATTGGGAACCAAATTATGACCCTGAATTAGCCCACATATCTCTAGAACTCTATGCCAAACAAAATCGAACAGATCATAATTATCTGACCCGTATCTTAAATAACAAAATGGACCCGAATGATGATATTACACCGGAGGATTTCTACACCGCCAAGGAGATTTTACGAACCAAATGTTTAATCGGATTACTGACAGAGAAAGAACATTCCTTTCAACGATTTGAAAAATACTTTCAATGGGATTATTCTTCCGATCGTACCAAAAAATGCCATGAAAGATTATTGCATTGGGATTTTGCAATGAAACATCCTCATCCACATATTCCGGAACAAAGTGAAGGCTTCCAAAGGATTGTGCAGAGGAATGAATATGATTTAGAATTATATGAATATGCTAGAATGTTATTTCAGGAACAGTCGAATTTATTTCATTATCATACAGAGGGTCATGTCATTGAACGGAAAGGACATTTCTAAATCACCCTTAAGATTTAGTAGTGATGGCAAAATAAATTCGAAAGCAATATTTCTCCCAAAACCAAAACCTTGATGTATAGAGAATTTTAGGATTGCTTTAAAGTTTGAATTAGAGCACATGTTTACAATTGTTATCAAAAGGTGCTAGTATTTGTTTTTTTTCTTTTTGTTTATACAATTCCTCGTGTTGTCAGGCCTTGATGATCTTGTCCTAATGGATTGTCTCATCGAACCCACGAGAAATCATCATCATCATGTACTGCTTTCTCATACACTTGAACCTGACCTCTAAACTATTCAATTCACACAGCTGTAATTCAGCATCTATGATTATCCCTTCCTTTTACATATCAAAATCACAAATAGTCCTGTCATCAAGTGGAACCTTCCAAAGCTTCCGCAGCAGCTCCTCTGGTAACATTTCCTTTGGTCAAAACTATATCACTGTGCAATATTTTGGCTGCCTTAGCGGACGCACGCACTTTTTTCCCTCCCTGCTCCAACATAACTTTTTCATACATTGCCAATTCGTGCGTTATCAGATTATGATTAGATGGTGATTTGTTCGAGGAAAACGCTCGAAACAAGGAACGTGATAATTGCACAGCATCTAACAAGGCCTGATTTGCTCCTTGACCTTTGAATGGAGACATAGGATGAGCAGCATCTCCTAATAAAGTCACTCTGGAATCATACTTCAATTTTGGAGTATCATGAAAATCTGGATCTGATGCTGGTGGAGATTTTCGTAAATCCTGTGGTTCCAAAACAGTACGATCATAAACAGGATATCCCGAAATAAAATCTAGGGGGGTTTGCTGTAACAAATAGGGTATAGGATCATGCCATGATCCACATCGATCCATGGCTAATTGGTATAAGGCATGTGGTCCTTGATGACTTGTATGAATAGCATCTTGTTCCGGGAGTGGAAAGGAGAGTTGCCACATAGATTGGGTAGATGAATATGGCATAGTATAGATTCGTGTCATCCCATCCGCAGTTTGAAAGACGGTTTCTCCGTCAACATAGTCATGATTCGCATTTGTAATATCACAGATTCCTAAAATGACTATACAACCTAAATATTTGAGAGGTGTTCGTGTGGTAGATTCAGATCCTAATTTGATGGAACGGACTTTTGACCGTATCCCATCTGCTCCCACCAGAATCGATGCTGATTGTTTCGTCACAATATCGTTTGAATGTTTTAGACCCTGAAAGGTCATGATAACACTCTTTTCTGTTTCTTGATACTCCATCAATTTACAACCCCATTGAATCTTATTTGGATCAATTTGTTCCAATAATAATTTCCGTAATTCCTGTCTTGGTATATGAGCATTCTGTCGTTTCGATTCTTTTTTTCCTTTTCCCCATATATTCCTACCCCATTGTCCCAATTGATTCCCATGAGAGTCAAATACCAAATGACGTTTGGAATGAATACCAATAGTAGAATCATAAATTCCTAAAGATTTTAACGCTTTTGTGCCCTGTTGCATTGTTAATCCATATCCCTGTTTTCGTTGTGTAAAATGTGTATCACGTTCATAGACTTGAAATGGGATATTCCGGTGTTGTAAGGAAAGTGCCAATGCTAATCCTCCTATACCTCCTCCTACGATGGCGACACTATGATTGGATTGGATTTGAAATGCTGCTGCTGCTGCTGCTGATGATGATGATGATGTGTGGGTATTATTTTCTGATAAGGACGATATTAATCCTGTATTTTGACAATGTTTACATGGATTATAACGTGGTGGAGGAGGGGGAGGTTTGATTTGATTGTCACGCTCGGCTTGCTCTATTTGTTGTTTGTACAGAAAGGATTCTTTTTTGGATCGTCGGGCTCTTATCTGCCCTTCTCCTTTGCATTTGGGACATAATTGTACATTCCTATTTTTATGAGGGATATGGATAGAAGATGAAGATGATGGATTGATCATGGAGGTTTTATGAGCTTGAAAGGAAGATGGTAGTTTTCGTTTGTGGGTATATTGACGATTGGTGTTACTAATGCTACAACTAGTAGGAAAAAGCGTCATAAAGGAATGATAATGTTGTGCTGTGGACGATAGCAAAGAACGTGTAAGATATGGAGCAGGTGTGTATCCTGCTATTCGTATTGGGGAATGGAAAAGGCTATTATAAATGAGGAGTAGATTTCGGATAGTCATGAACTTCATGTGATGGGTTCCGATGGGGAAAGTCGGAATCCCTGGGAGGAGATATAGGAGGGTGAAGAAGGGAAAAATGAAGGTTGGGCGATGGTGACGAAAACTAAGAAGTTCGTACTACAGGTGCCCTTTAGGGCTTAAACGTCCCCTTGCGGATTTCATGTTTTGAATTATGACCGAATGCTGGGAGGCAAACTTTCTACGTTGCTCTAGTAATGATTCATCCTTACAATTTCTACGTGCATTCATCGAAATGACCCATTTGATCTTTAATAACGTACAAAATCTACGACTTATGCGGTCATTTACATGCATTCGTTCTCAATGTGAATGTTCCTGTGATAAATTTACTTAGATAATATTATTATTATTCTATATTTAGCTTTCGTGCCTCTTTTGTGTCTTTCGAAAAAACCAACCCCTTCAAACTAACTTCTATAAAAAGGATTATTCACGCATCCATTTCTCTTGCTGCCCCTTCCTCTTCCTCAGCAGTCATTTGATTCCGAGCAAATCTGTAATACAGTTTTCTTCTTGCGACCATAATCCCCCATTCTACATTGAGATTCATTACGGATACACAATTCGGAAACAATGACGACATTAGAGCCCTCCAAAGTCTTTGACATACCGGCAAACGATCATGAAAATGATAATGATGATGATGATGGTGATGGATATCAACATCATGAATCTCAAGCATTGATACAAGATACGGAAACTGGAATTACTCAGCGTAAAATAACAGTCCGTACCATCTCCACCAAAGATTTGGATTTAGATAATAATGACGAAGAAGAAGATGACTATTATGAAGAAGTGTTACTTGACAATGATGGGTATAAATCCTCACAACCCCTTTTCTCCTTCACTTTCTATATATCCAATGCTAGTTATACGATATCGATCCCTACTTTGTCTCAAGTATATGATAAACTAGTTGGTATTGATACAGCTCCCATGATGAGAGTTGGGTGGATCGTTTTGACTTTGTATGTCATGACGGAGACTTTACGGAGGTTTGATGATCGGACTGGGGCATTTTCGGGGATGAAAGCTATAGACCGTATTCCCCATGCAGGTCATCCTATAGATCCGTTTACGATTTATGGAAATCAAATGAATCCAAATGGAAATGCCGTATTACCGGAGGGTATGACGGTATCTCAGCCTCAACAATCTTCCTTATTAAACCCTAATCCAAATATAGATGCAACTATTATTCCAAATCCATCCGATTCACAGACACAAGCCCAAATGCAGGCACAACCACAAATGCAATCCCCTGCAACACCAGTACTATCACCCTATGGACAAAATCAAACACCATTTGCCGTCCTTCCACCTCTTTTAACAGAAAGTTTATCCGATCTCATGACTCCCTTTTCAGCCAATGAAACACCGCTTTATTGGCATATTCCTCGATCTGGTGGGACTATGATGAAAACTATATTAGGTACATGTTTAGGAAAAATTATGGTTTCTGAAATTGGTATCCTAGATGGCCATGATCAAGATCAGGTACGAAATTTTGAATCCTATTTATATATATATTTGAATTATTTTGACATGAGGAAAACTCATATATCTCCATTTGGATATGATGGATGCTTCTTTTCAATCAATTCATATATTAGGCATTAATGGTAGTAGAACGACAACGTCCTCTAGGAAAATTTGTCAATGTCGATGTCTCCACTCTTCCTGGAATTGAACGTGCCAAAACTTTAGGATTAGGATCCAACCAACTAGCACAAGTAATGGCATCCTCCCATTTTCAAGAAATTTCTTCCTTATATCAAAACACTCCTCTTAAGGGACGGTGGTTTAGTCTCATGAGACATCCAGTGGACAGAGCGATAAGTTTATTTTATTTTTTAAAGGGACTCCAAGCATGGGGACCGGAATATACTAACCTAAGTTTAGAAGACTATGTACAATCATCCTTTGTGGAAAGTAATTGGATGATTCGTTATTTGATTGGAAAAAAGTCAGGAGATGTGGGATTGGAAGAATTGGAAATGGCCAAAGAGATTCTTCGCACCAAAGTTTTGATTGGATTGCTGGAGGATGTGGACACCTCGTTAAATCGATTTTTACAATATTTTGGATGGAAGATTGCTGGTGAAGATGAACGGCAATGTGTTTCAAGGTTAGTTCAGGAGAAAAAAGTAGGTCAAAATATTCATGAGGTTGTTTCAGAGCAAAGCGATGTTTGGCAGGCTCTTATGAGGATCAACAATTGGGATTTGAAATTGTATGATTATGCTAGATTGTTATTTCAAGAACAGCAAAGTTTAGTGAACCCCATATAATGTACGCTTATTATTATTATAAATTTGATGATGGTGGCATAGAAGTAATGATGTAGTTCAGGGGATTAATGAATTCTTTTGCAATTTTTTTATATGATTTGGTTCGAGATTAAGCTATGCATCTATGTGAGATTTGTGAGAGTTTAATATTCAATCGATAAACGTTTCATTATTTTTAATAAATGTATACATCATTAGAAACCCTGATTATTTTTAGGGTTTGATTTAAACCAGCAACATGAAGAACAAAACATCCTTCACAAAAAAATTAGATATGCTACCTGTTTTTTCTGTACTTTTTGTCTTCTTTACATGTTCAAATATATTTCACAATTATCACAACAACTCAAAATGTGGCCTTTCGCAAAAAACAAAATTCCAGCACCAAGAACAAATTTTGCATGTAAACGAAATTCTGCATACAAATGGCATTATTTTACTAACCAGGAAAACCACAAGCATATCACGAAGACAACATGGATTTACTGTGAGATAGCAAAGTGACATCAATATAAAATCTGACGATGTAAAGTATGGGGGATACTCTCTATCGAATTTTTCAATGATGGATGCATGGATGGAACGACTATAACATTATCGAAAATTCGCATAATACTAACTCATTTAACGGATCAATCTTGGCAATCAGTAAGGCATTGTCATGTGCAAAAAATTGGAGTTTATGTGAATGTGGTGTTTTTTCATATATCTTCAGAATAGACAGGGTATGGGTGCTGGTTCAGATTCCAAATGAGTATATGGAGTTTCAACATGTAAAGTTTTCATAACTCTCAGAAAGAAACTGAAACATGTGTATGTTGCAGTGGTAAACAGCTTCTGCATAAGGTAATCTCTCTAGAGTGTCAACTTGCATGCAAATAATGAACATGTGAAACTATTATCTTTGGCGACGTACAAAGGAATTATCCTACGTAGGTTGAATGTGTACAGATCCAACCCTCTATTTGTGTATGAATGTAATTGTATTTAATCTACTCAAAACATAAACCTATTTACAAGACTGGATTGGTAAGACTTTTATTCACGAATGCAATTAGAACGTTCTTGCAGTATTTTTGACTGTATATAAAATGATTGTTTAAGGAATATTTATGTTACCGCCACATTGCTATTTTTGTATTTAAGGAAATATACCATGAACGTTTTTATATTTAAGCACTTAATCAATGAATTTAGTCGAATTCATATTTTCTCTACCGGTCATATTTTTACAAAACGGTATTATCAGGATTGACTTCTCAACTTCACCGAGCAACACTTGCACAAGACAATCAAATCTTGAAACCGCTTCTATGCTCTAGAAGATTATCAAAGTCACAGCTAAATTTCTAAGAAAGTATGACAGATTCAGAGTCCTTGAAAGTAAAGACTGATGAGACTTGTTTAAGCAGCAAGGAAAACGTGAATAATGTACAACTCAAATCACTTGCAGATACCTTAAGCTCAAAGAAAAGTATAAAACAAAATAGAAATAAGTTAAAAAAGAGAGTCTCTCATGGGAACATCAAAAGAAAAAATAGTTCTGTACTTGGAGAATCGATTCAAAGCGAAATTTTGAACCTTCCCACAGATGAGCAAAGAGAAGACTACATCTCCAGCTTGAAAGAATCAAAGAAGCAGGGGTCTACTCCCAGAGTACCAAAAGGAAAAAAAGCAAAAGAAAAATTGATGTGTTTCAAACCTAATATGCAGTGCAATGACTTTCGGAGTTCTTCCGTTGGTGAATGTCGAGATGAAGTAGAGGATATAATGAGAGACTTGAAACAAGTGGAAGAAAGAGATCCTCCACCACCCATAGACACGTCTCTTGATTTTGCATTCAAGGATCTTCGAATTACTTGCTCAACACCAAATGATTCTGATAGACTAGCATCAACACTGCCGCCTCCGATTATTGCAGAAAAGGAGAAGATTAGTGATACTAAGCGTTGCAATTCAAAATCTTCAAAAAAGCAAAACATAAAAGCTACCGACAGTAAAGATCCTTCGAGAAAAAAAAATGAACAGAAAGTTATAAAGAAAACAAGAAGTAAAGAAGAAAATAATAATCATGACGAAATTAAGATTAAGCGTATCACATCAAATGAAAATAGAGAAACTAAATTAGCAAAGAAATCAATAAGTGAAGACTCCTTGGAACCGACTGAAAGTTGCGACACCAAAAATGAGCACAAAAAGGAACAGAGAAATATTGGTAAAAAGAAAATTTCTTTGGAAAATTTGTTTGAAGCCACTGAAAAAGCCTTATCATCCTCAAGTTCATTTGAAAAGAACAGACCCGATCAAGGATATTCAATGGTCAAAAAGAATAACTCACTTGCAGTAAACGAAATCAACGCAGTCTCGTCCAATCAAGACCCTGGACGAGAGTCAAAAATACATTGGTCTGAAAGTACTGTATCAAAAGAATGTAAAAAAACTATATCGAAATATCCGAGACGGCTCACAAAGAAAGAAAAGACGAAATTGTTCACTACAAGGTGCGTAAAGGAGTAATATACCATGATATAGCAATCCAATTCAAATTCAATTGCATATCTCACTCATTGTGAAATTTTCTTATAATTTTTAGACCCGATTTGGATGTCAAAAGCCGAAAAAAGATTGATCTCGAATTTTTAGACGAACCAGTATTTGTGGAAGATTTTCAAGAACCTCGATATATGTGTGGTTTCTCCAGCGTATTTACAAAGCATGGTTTTAATCAAGGTTTTACAAGTATCAGTGATACAACAAAGAAACGCACTTATCAAGTAAATGAGATGATATCAAGTTACTTAAGTGAGAAGACCTCAACCTCATCACCACCTGCCTCATCTACCTATGGTATCGGTGATTCATTCGTTAATAAAATATCGAATTATATGAGCAAGAATCCCTGTAACGTACAAGCTAGATCTACATAAATCAGAATCTATTTCTCAATTTACGAGATACCGTAGCTCCAATATTGTGTATTTGGTTAATAAAAAAACTTCACGTTTTTATTGTGAAAATAGATAACATAATTATTGAATATAATCTTGGTTTTTCATTTTGATAATTAATGCTCGGATTAAGAAAATACTTTATCAATCAATCTCTTTACTTTGGTTCTTAAAGCATGTCGAATAAATGAAAAGATTCCATTCAATCGCTTATGGAAAAAGAATAATGAACTATTTCTTCAATTCATTATCATAGTTTGAAGATATCGTCTCATCTAAAATTGTTTCTTTGAAAAATATCCATTCTTAATTCTTAATCGAATGCCCTTTGTTGATATAAATCTCCAAACTATACCAAAACTCACAAGCTGGATAAAATATTTATGCTCTACATTCAACATTATTAGCTACTACTATTGCCATCCCCGTTTACCAAAGTTTATCCGTATCAATAACATTCGGTGCAACAAGAGCATGAAACATTTGAATCTTCACCATTGCAATCCGCTGTTAAAGCTTTAAAAGAAAGCTCACATATTTCTTCACCTATTTCACCTGATATTTTATTCCTGTGCAAATTAAGCTTTTTCAGTTCACTTAGTCTTCCGATGGATTGTGGTATAGTGCCATTTAGCATATTATCGTTCAAATACATCCATACCATTTTTTTCAGTAATCCAAAGGAGTCTGGAATAGTTCCTGATAAGCGGTTTCTTTGCAAATCCATCTTTTCTAATTTTGATAACTCTCCTAGCTCAGTTGGGATTGTTCCTGTGAGCTTATTGCTGGATAAATCCAACTTTCTCAAAGTATGCAGCATACTCAACATTGAAGGGATTGTCCCTTCAATATCATTCTTTTCTAAGTTTAGTTCAAATAGAGACATCAATCCCAGCTCAGAAGGTATTGTGCCTGTAAAATAATTTTCTTCCATATCTAAATATGATAAGAAGTTAAGATTATGTATGTTAGAATCAATTGTACCTACCAGTTTATTGAGAGCAATGTCCAAGGTATCCAATAGATGTAATTCCCATATGCTTGTTGGTATAGACCCAGTCATCTTATTTAAATGTAAAATCAGTTTTTGCAGACTTCTGCATGTACCTATTTCTGTTGGAATAGATCCTGATAGAATATTCTCGTGCAGAAAAAACCTTTCCATACGTGATAACCAGCCGATCTCAGATGGTAGACTTCCGCTTATATAGTTTGAATGAAGATACAACCTTTTGAGTAGAGGAAAAGACCCAATCTCTTTTGGCAGTTCCCCCATAAGATTATTCTCCTGTATCTCTATTTTCGTTATCACTTTATTACTATTACTGCCTATGCCGTTTTCACATTTTATCCCAAACCAATCACATTCATGACTACCAGATGCATAACCCTCACTATTGCGCCACATTTCGCCAGAGAAACTGTAAAATAATACCATACAGCTATATCGTTGAACCACATTAGGGCTTGTGTATGTTAGATTCATCAAGTCTTGTCCTATTAACCACTCCATGGCTCTGTTTTGCGCTGAGTCAGCTTCAAATAATACGTTGCCTGAGACAGCATATAGTTTTTCTGTAATATTATTTCTGCGATCGTCTGCATGAGTAAGCAAAAATGTGGGAAAACTTGATGGTGAACGAGGCTGTGATTGTGATGGATCGTTTGAAAGGAGTAATACTCCTGCAAGTATACCAAAAAAAGTTACTAGAGATAGAAGTGAAGCTTTGGGGTTAAAAAAGCATGGAAAAGTGTCATCACAAACGCGAAAACCGTATATTTTCAAATAGCATCGCCTCGGAGGAACTACTACTCCGTCAACTACAGGAACAAGTATCATTTGTGATGGATCAACAGTTATATCCTGATTTAAGATAACGATGACGCTGTCATTGGAGTCTATTGTGTCGATATCAAGAAAGTCGCCTTCATCCCTATCGTCACCTGATGGAAATATCCAATGAGGACCAACTTCTCGATGTTCATAATCAATTGGTTCATAAGGAATTATTGGACTAAGATGAATTTCTGTAATTATCTCTTGTGATTCATCTTCTGTACCATTATATTGCAACTCGCTTTGTGTATCTGTTACTTCTTGTTCATTCGCTGATGCAAAAGAGTTGGTGCTTGGTTTTGTTTCATTCATTGTAGCTATCGATATAAATACCCAGAAATAGAAGGTCTTGATTGTTACGATGTGCCTCTAAGAGAATATGCACAATTGTGTTATCCTTCTTCCAGAGAATTTGACAATATTAAGTACTCCAATGTAATTGTTGAGAAAAGAATGGTGTCGAAACGTTTGATTATGAAGCGAATGAGATTCGTCTTGGAACCGATGCAGAAGCTGTGAAGTTTATACTGAAACTTATGAAAACTCTTCGTTCATTAAATGTGCATACTTCTCGTATCTAACAATTAAGCGGGTTAACGGCAAAGTCTTTTGAACAGTTATTATTAGCTGCGATAAATTTACTTAAAAGCAATTGGATGACTGGCATGGAAATACGAGGATCAGCATATCACCATTTAATACTTAGATGGTGATTGGCCCCCGAAGTCATTGTTATGTTAAGTCGCCTCATTTTTTGTAAATCAATTAATGATTCAATTCAAGGATTGATTTTCGATTATGAGGCAACAAGTTAA
>Ga0209092_10003276_pt1 | contig 14163 bp, 8 predicted proteins | sample FraStrMetagenome_FD_187446 | JGI IMG/M metagenome (GOLD analysis project Ga0209092, IMG submission 187446) | Marine eukaryotic phytoplankton communities from Arctic Ocean - Fram Strait ARC3M Metagenome (SPAdes) (version 2) | ecosystem: Environmental > Aquatic > Marine > Oceanic | place: Fram...
CCCTCTCCGTCCTTCTTGGGTTGCATTTTGCTATTTTATGTACAAAACATATCTACTTAAAATTGTGTAAAAATATATGAAGGGTTGCATTTTTGGATAATTACTTAGGTTAAAGGGTTGCATTTTTGCAAAATTTATGCAACTCCCCATGCAACAATTGTTGCATTTTTCTCCCCTAATTTTTTGTACGGAACCAATATTTTGCTTAAATGAATTTTGTAAAATGTTGGAGAGTCGTAAATCTATTCGTAGGCCTTCGTAGAAGCTCAGTATTTTACAACTTCGGTTGCATTTTGATGACTATAGATACAAGAACTTGAGGATATTCATTACATTTAGAAAAATGATAAAAATACAATGCTTCTAGAAATGAATAACGCAACATCAGATATATGACGCACTTTATGTCTTATTTCTGTTTCAATTCTTGCAAAAGGTAATATTAGCTCTGCCTAACATCCAAAAATAAAGCAATTTACCAAGAATATGAAAGAATGCTTGGGTTTTCATTATAATCATGCACGAACCACTAAGAATGCCTCTGTTTGATAATAATTTGTGATTATTGATTGACGCGTCCATATTCTACAGTGCTAAAGTGAAAATATCAATATTGCAAAAGTGTTGAAAGGACGAATATTTGCAGTCTTGGACTTCACAATATCAAATATAACAAAAATAAAAAGAATGTATTCATAGGACCGGGAAAGAATCCAACCAAAATCTAAAGGAAACCTTTATATGTTGTCAAGATGAAATGAAACTACTATGAGTACACAGAAGTTTTTTTCATGTTTGTCTGAAGAACCAGTAAAATGTGATGCCCACTAAAATGTTGCAAGTAAATGGAAATCTACCATCATACACTTAGATATGCTACTCTTTGATTACTTTCATTCTTGATGTCACCAAATTATTGGTAGCCGGCAGTAATAGAAACAGATATCATTGTTCAAACTATGCTTTGTATTATCTTAAATTTTTTGTATGTTATAGAAGATGAAGAATTTGTTTGTTTTTGGTTCAACTCGAGCTCACAATATTTTAGAATCCTTCTTTCATCAGCAGTGAAACACAAACGTATCTATATTCTTAATGAAGAGCAAATTTGTTCATATGTATGTACGTACTAACGCATTTTTTTGTAGATACTCTTCATATCTTATCAAAAATCCAGTTTGACGATCTTGTAAATTCTGCAACATGATAGACTGCTGTAATGACATCTTCTTCCACCATTTCTCAAAAATTCTTCCTCTTGTTTTCTTTGGTCACATTGACTTTCCTATTGATTCAAGTTTCAACATTCCCAGCCCTCAATCACAACAGAGAGATCGTAGAAAAACGAAATTCTTCCTCAAAGATGACATCTACAATAAACTCTTCCAAACCAACTTTGCCAAGTCTCCTCAAATCCAATCGTGACGAAGTCGTTAGTGCATTGGGTCCTATTTACGAACACTCCACATGGGTAGCAGAGGCACTGTATGATGAGCACCTTGTTGACACAAAAATGAAAAATGGCATCACAACAGTTCATAATCTTTTTGTTATAATGAAGAATATCGTAGATTCAAGTACACATGACCAAAAATTAACATTGTTGCGTGAGCATCCTGACCTTTGTGAAAGAGTTTCAGTTCTGAAAAATTTGACAGAGTCAAGCCAAGAAGAACAATGTAGAGCTGGTCTTCAATATATGACAGAAGACGAACGAGATGTGTTCACATCGACTAATAATAAATACAAAGAAAAGTTTGGTTTTCCATTTATTTTAGCTGTTCGAAATGCATCGAAATATACGGTTCTATCTGCGATTCGGGCAAGAGTTCTCAATTCGAAAGAAACTGAATTTGCAGCTGCCATAGGTCAAGTACATAAAATCGCGTGGATGCGTCTTTTGGGGAAGATCTCAATTGAAGAACCTAAGGGATTCCTAACCTGTCATGTTTTAGATACAGCTACTGGTAGTCCAGGTGAGAATGGTCATCGTTGAAAATATTCTTTTTCTTGACATGATCAGTTGGTTACGTCTATTTTCTAAACTTTCAATGACTTCCATTTAGCTGCCAATATGAGAGTACACCTAAAACGCATCAGTCCAGAAGAAGATGCTGGATTCATTGCAGAATTTATTACAAATGACGATGGGAGACTTCCAGCAGGACCAGCACTGAAAGGAAAAGACTTCAAAGTAGGTGTATATGAATGGACTTTTTTCGTCAGTGATTATTTTGCTAGCAAAAGGGTGGAGACATCTGGAACTTCATTCCTCACGGAAGTTCCAATTCGTTTTGGAATTGATGATCCTGATGAGCATTACCATGTGCCTCTTTTAGTGAGTCCATGGAGTTACTCTACTTATCGTGGTAGCTAGATATTAAGAGGGTTTATTGTCTTGTGCAAACGAAATAATCCATATAGTTGTCACTCGATCCATATCATTTGAGATACCACAATATAAAGATTTTGAAGTATCAAGATGAAGCGTTGGCTTTTTATCTTACAACAAAATGGAAAGTCTTTAAATTATCAAAAGATTGTGTATCTAAATATTAAGTTCTTTCTTTTTTAGTTTGTTGAATATCATTTATGATTCAACTGTCAAAATACATGTGATGGTGACCTCGTCTACATTATTTTTCGAACGTTTTCTCTCTTCTTGTGCTTACTTTATTTTTTTTTTGAAAAAATAGAAAGATGATTTTATTTTATGATAAAATAATCGGAAAGAAGCGATGTATTGGCTATTATACGTTTGCTACATACGATAAAAGGAATAGATCGAAAGATTATTATTATTAAGATACGTCGATCAAAATTTCAAAATTATTTGACCTTTCAACCTAATTTCAATATCAAGTGCCACATACATTCTAGCGTCAATGGCGATGGAAAAAGCTACTCCCTGGTCAATGTGCACGGCCGAGGAAGCATATGATCGTGAACGACATATGGAATTGTCTGAATTTGAGGCTACAGAGAATACCTTTCATCTCCCACCAAGTCGAAGAATTGCTGATGCAACCCTGTGTATCAAAAAATATCGCCGTTCTGCTGCAGGTGGTGGCACAGCATCCTCGTTTTCTCAGTCTAGTTCCGAAAGCGATGAAAAACCCAGCAACTTTCGATCCCTGACTGAGTTAGATGATGCTGTGGAACATTTATTAAAGTCCATTTTATGTCATCAAAAATCTCATCATGAGAACATGACTCCACGACCTTTGTCCAAAACAGCAGCCTTTGTGGATGATCGTCTTCGAGCGGTCCAAGTTGATTACGTTGTAGGATACTCAACGACCAATAATTCAACGTATGAAGACTTTCATTTTGCCCATCGATTCCATTCTAGAATGATTCGGTATAATATCTTGATTGGATATCTCATGTCGGAACCTCACGTTTCTCCATCTAAATTCGAACATAAATTTAATGCTCATGCACTTCAATCTTCATTTTCCAACTACTTCCAATTATTTACGAATCATCTTAATCTGGTTCAAAGCCATAATGATTACCAATCTCATTTGGAGACACTTGATGAGATGATGTGTTATGCCACCATTCTCAATGTAAGCTCAGTACTTTTGAAGCAAGAAATTATGTTTAATGCAACATCACTCTGTAAAAGACTTCCTCTCTTTCAGGATGGGAGTAGCTTTGGGTTACTTTCATATGCTAACCTATATTTGAATCTCAAGCCATCGCTTTCTTCCACGAAGGATGAAGAAATGTTTCCTAAATGGAAATGGGCTATTGAAGTTGCTTTAGCTGCTGATCTTGGAAATTTTATTCGATGCTTGGATCTAGTAATAGAGAAAAGTGACTTCATTTTGAAGAAAAATCACATTCAAAGAGAATCTAGGTGGAAATGTCTAGTTCGATGTTTGTTATCGCCAACTCTTCCAACAATGAGAATTGGATTATTACGATGGTATAACAAAAGTTTTGGAAAAGGAGAAAAAGTTTCTGGTGCTGATGTAAGTTCTATTGCATTTGATATCTTTCAATGTTTCACGTTCAATCCTATAATAAACCCTTTGCTTTGGTATGTTGTAAATAATTGTAGCTCGCCCGACTATTACATTACAAATCATCCAAAGAAGCACTCGACTTTTGTGAATTGGCTGGACTTCCACTAACAGAAGATAGATCAAAAGCTATTTTCAAAATTGCTCCTATATCAGTATCAAAGCAAACGAAAGGAGAGCCAATGAATATGAATGCACTTATAAATGAAAGAAATGATGACCTTATTTTCTTTGGTGAAGGCTTTGATCAACGTAATGACACTTGTGACAAACAAGACATTCCTGATATGAATAGTCATGCTCGTTTCGATTCGGACAATGTTAGAATCCCTCCTAGCAATTTGTTTTGGAGTCTACTGGAATAAAGTAATACGACGCAAAAGAATAGAAATATCTTCTCAAATGATTTTTAAAATATTTTTATTATTCTTCATTTATGTATTGTACCCACGATTGATTGAGGATGACAGCAATGGATATTTGCCAAAAGATTTAAATTACCAAGCAAACCACATTCCAGAGAAGGCAAGAAAGCCAAGCAAGGTACTATGATGAAAACAAGTAATCACATTTCTTTCACTTCCACTTGTGTCTGTTGCATTTTCCACAACTGCTATTATGTCCCCAAATTTTTCAACACTATCTACTTCTACAACTTTATCTCCTGCATCTTTTGAAGGTATCAAAGATACAGTAACAGATGGTGATGAAGAGGTGTGCTTAGAGGGTGATGCGGACGGAGGAAATGTGGATATACTCTTTGGTGGTGTTGTAGATGGTCCCAAACTCATTTCGATGGAAGGTGACGATGATGTAAGAATAGTCGGAGTTCCGCTGATATGGACAGATGGTGATGCTGAGTTAAGAGTAGTTGGTGCGACTGATGTGAGAGGCGTTGCCTCTATTGTTTCTTGTATAGGTAACGATGTGGACATTTCTGTGCCAGAATCACATGTAAATGCAGTTACGTCTACTTTACAAAAACTGGTAACAGAATCACATTTGAAATTGTCCTTTACTAGTTGTTCCTGTGCTATAGATATAGGATCCTGATCAGAACATGTGTCTGGTAGACATAGTGGAATATCTGTATATATTAGGTTTGTCTCTATATCAATGAATGATTCTGACTCAATAGCGTTGATATCAACTGTCATTTTACACAAAGTTGTTGGAGTCCCAGCATTTTTACATTTTTCTTCAAACGCATCATATTCCTTCATTCCAGATGTATCTATATCAGTAAAGTCTTTTATTCCTGTAACGGAGAGAGGAGTTGAAATTTCGCACAATTCACTTTCTTGTCCAAGCAATACTGATATACATGCACGGACTACAGCTGAACGAAGAGTGCTCATAAATGGATTTAATCTGCGATCTGACTCAATAGTAGTTGCATCGTTTTGGCATTGAACTGAATCCAATTGCTGAGGCCGAAGTTCTGGACACATTACTGCAGTAGAAATAACCTCACAGGGCTCAGATACTGAAGTCGGATCACAACTTGCCGGATTGGGGTCCAAGAAACGAATATCACTAATTCGACTTTCATCACAACTTGGAGGAACGCATACTGGTTTGTTCAATTCCAAGGTGTTTAATTCTCCTTTCTTGACTTCATTGGTGACCAAACAAAGTGTAGACCCAGGTACAATGCTATTGCACGTTGATTCCATTTTCCCCAATGAGTTTGACACTACCAGAGAAGTGTAGTCATTTTTTGTCACTGCTGTCCCTGGCACCGCAGAAGCTGAACATTTTCCATTCGCTGTACAGGTTTCATTGTATGCGTCCAACATGACCATAGTTGCATCCATAAGCTCATCTATTTCTTCTAATGAATTAATGTCATCAATGCAAACATCCGCAGAAGGTGTTAATTGAGATTGCGCCCACACATTCGTTATAGTGGCCAAGTGTATAGCTAATAAGTTTAGAAAAAGAGAGGAAACTTTTGACTTCATCGTGCTTCTTTTTAAGGAGGTTAATTGGTTGGAGAACCTTCAATGCAAACAACTAGAATGTTTTCAAAATTGTAAAAGTCAATATATTAAGATGAAAATCAATTTGTGTACAAACTATACTACTTTTATGTGTACATCTTTTTTGGTTGTCCTCACGACTGGCTCGTACATATCTCCATTTAAGATCTTCTCGAATGTACGAACAATCTCAACGCAAGTAAGATTTAAATTTCATAAGTGAACGGATTTAAATCTTGCTATTGTAATTCGAATGCTTACACACATATTATACACATGTTTCTTTCATGATTTATACAATATTTATGATTCAAGTCTTAGGAAAAAAATCCAATGCCAAATAAAGGCTCTCAAGCCTACTTAAAGCTGCATTGCATGTGTATGATAAACTACAATTATATGCTTGTTGTCCACTCCACCAGAAAGTAAATTAAACGGCTCACATTTTCGGGATCTCCAGATTATAATTGTAACCACATATGCCCCATTTATTTTTCCTTCGATTTTATTTTACATTTGGAAAAATTTTCTTCTAAAAGAAAAAGAGATTTCACTTTCTTGGCTACGTTTATCCTATTCTTAGTTCATATTTCTAATAGATGTCACCTTTGACCAGCCCTCTAATGATTGAAAGCTAAAATTTATTCACCATTGTTTCACTAGATTTTTCAATCTATATTTCAACATATTAGATATTATTTTGAGTGACCAGGTTTTCTCCATCTGATTTTAGATTTTACCTTCTTTCTACTGAGTAGGAGAAGCTCATCAAATATTGATGAAAATATGATTAGTTTCATTTATGACAGCACAACGCGATTCACAAGATAGAAAAGTGCACATCTGTTTGTATATTTTCAAGATTATTGTTAATTCTAATTCGGAAGTACAATTTTTTTTGAATGTAAGAAATGTCATTTAGTGATACCTCCAAAATAAACTTTCTTCTCATTTATTGTGATACAACAGTATCATTTATCGAATTCTCCCTATATTAAACATTTTGTCTTTTACCATAAACACCACATTGACTTTTTTCTCATTTACTGCTAAAGTGAATACGAGGATAAAAGGGTTAAAGTTGAGTCTTAGCATTCGCACAACATCTTTACCTTTCCAATTGATATTTCCTTTCACATTTGTCTTACTTGAAAATTATTAATAATCTACTTTGTCTTTATAAATGGATGTTTGTTGTTGGAGAGGAGATCCATTGCAACATTCCTCTCGCTACAGTAGCAAATTTTTCTGCTTTATGATTGAATAATGACGAGAATTGGGGAACAAGAAACAGAAATCAAGATTCAATCAAAAATAGACATCGAGGGAGTGCTTGAAAACGTTTTGGTCTCGAAATAAAATTACATTATGCTCAATCTCAAACCATGAAACAATTAAGAAAAAGTGAAAAAATATAAACATATTATAAGATAAAACAAAAATAAATAAAAATAGATGATCGGAAATGTGTCAGCAATGCAAATGATCACACGTACGCATGTACCTTTTAGTACAACACATCACATCCCATCAGTCAGCAAAATAAAAACATATACATGACGGCAAAATGATAATAAAGACGTAATGTTGCATCCGTCGAATCAAAGATATCTTCTCAAGGGATATATTTTAACGTGTGAGAAAGATAAAGTTTAAGTACGTAAGATAAACACAAAGAACACGTAAGTCAAAACATTTCATTAGATTCGCTTCCTTGCCATCACCCTTTGAAACTGACGGAAATTGACTTTCGTGACATTCCCAAAGTATCATAGAAGTTATCTCTCTCTCATTGATTACATCAAACGATAGATTACAATGAAATTCTCTGCTGGACTTTTTTTCCTCCTTGGAGCTGCCTCAGCTTTTTCTCCTTCTGTGACTACAACTCACAAGACTTCAGCTCTTCGTATGGCTGAAGATGGCGATGACCGTCGTGCATTCCTTGGACAGGTAAGACACAATAATACGTGAAATGGAGTTCATTGTATCGTGTGAATTAGGCATGGATGTGTGGCAAAATACTTTTGTAATATGTACAAGTATTGAATTGTGTTATGATGAGAACACATCAACTCACAAGCAATCTCAACAAATCTTTATGACTTGAATATAGGCATCTACTGCAGCAGCTGGGATTGCTGCCTCCACCCTCTCTACTGGTGCTATGCCAGCACCTGCCGAAGCCGCCTCTACCAAAATGTGGAAGAAAGTCAAGCTTCCCTTTGAAGATACTATCTATGACATTGATTTTGACAGGTAAGTTACACTGATTTGTGAAAAATTGTTAGATGTTGCATACGCTAGAAGTATCATAAATATGGCAAAATCAATGACTTTATGAAAGACGCACGAAATACATTCACACGACGAGTTCACAAATAGGGATATTTGTACAAAACAGATAAATAGTTTCTTTCTTTTCTCACACAAACCTCCTGTAATCATAAACAAATAGTGCTGACCACGGTTACATTGTAGGAGCCAGAGGATCTTTCGCTGAGACTAGCGACGGAGGAAATACTTGGGAAGCGCGTTCCTTCTCAAATCTTGATCCTGATGAAGAAGTTACTTACCGTTTCACTGTTTCATCTTTCAAAGATGGAGAAGGATGGGTTCTTGGTAAACCATCCCTAATGCTTCACACAAAAGACGCCGGAAAAACTTGGGAGCGTATCCCCCTTTCACCCAAACTTCCAGGTGAACCCACCTCCATTCTTAATCTTGGACCCAACCAAGCTGAAATGACCACTTCTCAGGGAGCTGTATACATAACTGACAACGCTGGAAGAAACTGGAAGGCCCAAGTGAAAGAAACCATTGATGCAACTCTTAACAGAATTAGTAGTAGTGGTGTCAGCGGAGCTTCTTACTTTACAGGATCTATTGTGAACCAAGAACGTGACGACAACGGATCATACATTGCTGTCTCTAGTCGTGGTAATTTCTTTTTGACATGGAAGCCAGGTCAAGACTTCTGGATCCCCCATAACCGTGGAACACCAAGAAGAATCCAAAATATGGGATTTGTGGAAGGAGATATTGATAAAGGTTTGTGGATGACTTTGAATGGAGGAAAGCTTCTTATAAGTGACAAGAACATTGACGTCTCCTCTGAAGAACTTGACTTCAAAGAGGCCAAAATTAACACTGGAGGATACGGTCTTACAGACGTTGCATGGAGATCAAATAACGAAGTTTGGGCTGTAGGAGGTTCCAACACCATGTTTGTAAGTTTCGACGGTGGAAAGTCTTTCAGCTTTGATAGCAGTGCCAATGCCCTTCCAGGAAACTTGTACAATGTTAAATTCTTCAAAGAATTCGGTAACGCCGGATGGGCTTTGGGAAGTAACGGAACTCTATTGAAGTACGTTGGATAAACCAACTATAAACTTTATTATGATGTAGATATAAACAAAGTATACAATAAGCATCATAAAATGCTATACTCTAATAAACCATTTTAAAATAATCTTATAAAAATGATCTACACTTGTCTAAACGTAAATACAGAATGTCCTGCATGTGATTAAGACTTGCTTGACATCTTGATGTACAAACCCAACTTGAATCATTAGTGTTTACACTATTATTTGTACCTTATGAATGGTACAAACATCCTCCTACTTGGTGAATGTAGTCCATAGATTTTGAATTCTTTGAAAAAATATAGACTTCTTGCATAGGAATGTCATCGTGTTTGGTAAACAAATATTTATGTTCATTAATAACATGTTTACCATGAACATTTTTACATGAACCAAATGTAATCTATCACACAATCAAATACAAATATAAATGCCGCACACACATATTAAACCTTGAAACTCTCAAAAATATCTTGCACATTTAACTTCCCCTGTCCTTCCATCCACAAAAATCCATCTTCACCATGACTCATCTCCATATTCATAAATAAAAGCCCTCCTCCACCTAAAGATGTTAGGGAATGTTTGGTTTTGCCAATATTCCAAACTTCTGATAGGCCTTTTATTTCATGAAATTCTAGTGGAATCACGTCTATCTCCTCCTTTTCGGCTTCTGACTGTTCTGCCATTTTCCATTTCTTTCTAGGTTCCATAACACCTCCTTTCAAATATGCAATTCGTTTTCGGAGTGACTTGTGATGTACAATCCCTCCCTCCATTGTCAATATGTCAAAGGCATAGAATAAGATTTTTGGGGATTTGGACTGGCCGGGAATAGCAGTGATATTGCCTTTAGGGAAAATGAGAAATCCATCTAATAAGGTACGATGTTGGGGTTGGGTTTGTTTGGAAGGACGAGGGAAAAATATGCCCTTGGAGATGATCTCTACATCTATAGTAGAGGTATCATAATTAGAACTATAGTACGAAGATGAATGGTGAGAAGATAAAAAGTATATACCTTCTTGTAAAATGAGTAACAATCCACGTTTGACGTCTTTGCCATTTGGGATCCATGTCACCATATAATGATGCTTTTGTAATAAGGAGGAATATTTTCGAATGGTACTTTGAAGTGCTTCTTGTGTTTGTATCGCATGGATTATATTGGCGTTGCTAGAATTATTTGTTGAAGATTCTTTGGGTAAACATGTGAGTATATAGGGATGCAGAGGTTTTTGTAATTTAGTTGGTGTATCTGGAACAATTTTATTATTGGTGAGTTGTGCTAGAACAGTTATGGCACGTGTATGTTTAGAAGAGGTGGAAAGAAGAGGGACTACAGCGGCACTTTTAGGAGGAGTATGAGATGGTTTTAGTTTTTTGGGAGGTGGTGGAAGCATATTATTTAATTTTGCTGGTGGAGGATTTTTTATAGATTCTTCTTTCCAGGGAGGAATAATGATTTTAGTTTGAGATGAAGGTTTTGTATCCTCTTCTGTTTCTTCATCATTCTCATTTTCATCTCCATCAAGAATAGCAGGTGCCCATGTAGGTCGTTCTGGAACAATAAGCTCTTTTCGTCCTCGAAAGGTTTTCTGCAAACTACGTAATAAATTTTCATCATAAATTCCTGGCAAACGTGATTCTTGTGTTATTTTTTGAATGCTAGCAACAGCGACATGTACCGGTGCTTTCATTTTATGACACATATAGGAGGAGACTAAGTAACTCGCCGCTCCAATCCCTCCTCTCGCATCAAAAACTGCAATCTGTGTATTGGGTCGTTTTTTCCAATGTTGATTGCAAAGAGTGATAAATTTTTGCACCATGAGTTGACTCGGTATTAAGTAGTCGGTGGTTACACTTTCAACTTCGGGTGTTAAGGCTTGATATTCCACATCAAAATCATCCCATTCATTTGTATTATGCCAATATCGAACCGTGGGCTGTTTTTGTTGTTTTTTATTCAAAATATCCACATCTAAAAGATGTAAATCCAAGGCTGTACAGTCTACAACTAATCCAATGGAAATTCCTTTACTCATCATTCGATTGCAGTACATGGAGACGGTGAAAACATGTAGATCCCCTCCATAGCGTGTTTCATAGAGCGATGCTGAGACGGGACATTTGAGAAGATAGAATTTGGTGCGTGGAATGGGACGTGTGTTCATGCGGCGGATAGAGCACCATAATGATTTCCATTTGGTGGCTGACCATGGAAGCATGGGTGCTCGTTCGGTAGTGGACATGATTGATCGATTCAGTTGGATTCTTCTTTCTCAACTATTGCCTAACAAATATAATACAATATCTTTAGCCAGATATGCATTAACAATTATTATTTTATGGAATGACGTTTTTTTATTATTTTTTGGATTTTTCAGCGGAAGCGGCACAACATTTACGTATCTACGTATTTTTGTGTTTTTTATTTTTTTTAGAAGATACTTAAATCTACAAGAAAGAGCGTAGAAATCAAGAAATGAGACTTTGCTATTATATATGTGACATCTCTTAAAGAAAGAGAGTCCCGCTGATCGCAACAAAGTTGAGAAATGTTGTTGGAAGCATGACGATATATCCAACGAAACAACCAGAAGGCAAACATGATTTACTGTACAAAGAATGGCCTTTACCTCCTTCTCTTGAAGATAACCAATTTTCATCATTAGAAGAATTGAAACGGAAAGCCATTGAAAAGCACTCATACAGAGACAAAAAGTTGATATGCACTCTCTACACTTATTCTGATGCACCCAAAAAACCCATTTTGGTAAATCCCCTGGTCATGATCGGATTCATATCCCAAGATTACAAAGATTTGGATTGGTCTCATTTTTCAAAGTGTGATGTAGCAGTCAAACTTTCCTGTGGAAAATACCGTTCTCAAATACCCAAGAAAGATGTTGTCAAATCGGATAATTTTCGTATCTTGTTTCAGACATTGCGAGAGACCAATTGTGCAGCCGTCATTGCATGTGATAAATACAAAAGAGTTCTATTTTTACAACCTCATGAAGACAAGAGTATAGATGAAAATATTCCTGAAAAAGATTATTATGCAGCGGTTTGTTATTATGGTAAATTTGATTTATTACAAACTAAAATCAAGACAGAAATTCAAAGTATGAATGACTGGATACCATCATCACCTTTATATCCTCCACCGGAAGGTGACCCTAATGCTAATTCTTCACCTATATGGAAACCAGATAATGATGTCAATGAATGGAAACCAACCACACCACTTTATCCACCACCAGATACAGAAGACCCAAATGCCAATACATCCCCTCCATGGAGACCCTCTCACGATACACTTACAAATAATGCTATGGAAATAGACAATGATGGTCCTCAATGGAAACCAGAAACACCAACCATGGATGAGGATGGCGGAGCTAATTTTGAGCCGGAAACTTCCATCTTTCAACAACCTACAGATAATAGTAATGATGATGGTTTATGGAAACCACCTGGAGAGGACACAAATGATGATTCCATGTTATGGCAACCACCAACATCCACTGATGGAGACTCCTCCATGCCTAGCTTTTCAACGCCTCTTTTTGACAACCCCAATACTGTATCTGAGACTTCCAATACTAGCAATAACGACAACGACAACGAAAACAACAACACTTTCCATTCTAACGAAGGAGCCGCAGCTGCGGACGCTTTTTATTCTGGACTGACACGACAATTGGATACCCGCGCTGATTCTTGGTTATTTCATATGAGAGCCTTTAATGGATGGGTCAAGGCAACTCAAATTGCCGAATTAAATCCACGTACCAACACTCAGTCCAACCCATCCTCTAAAAAACGTGCACGGACAAACAATACAAATACTCCGTTAAATGTCTTGGATTTAGCATGTGGAAAAGGAGGTGATTTGGGAAAATGGGTCCTACATCGACGTGGAATGGGCAAATATGTCGGTGTAGACGTAGCCAGAGGATCTTTAGTCGATGCTGCCAAACGTGCAAAAAAACTAGGCCTTAGTAAAAAATTATCCAATGCTAGTTTTATATGTGCTGATTTAGGAGAGGATGTACCATCCCGACCATCAGATAAACTCCTAACCTGGATAATGGATTTAGAGAAGGAAGGAGAATGGATGGATCCTAAATTTGAGGTTCTTCCAGGTGGAGGAGTTTCGAAACATGTAGATCAGTTTGATGTAGTTTCTATCCAGTTTGCAATTCATTACATGATGCAGACACGAAAACGTGCTAGACGGTTTTTTAAAACTGTGAGTGATTTGTTAAAAATAGGTGGGAATCTGATTGCTACCACTGTGGATGCAAGGGTTGTGTTAAATCATATCATGGGTAGTGGATTGGATTTGACATCTAAACCCAAGGAAAAAGTTGTTGTAACAGTTGGTAAAGGTGTTTGTAAGTTCAAATTTGATCCTGAAATTATTGAACGGATCTTTGTTCAAAGGGAACAATTTGGTTTGGAATATACTTTTACATTAGTGGAAGGAGATGATCATAGTGCAGGTGTTGGTGAAGCTGTAGATCTACCAGAATGGTTAATACCGATCCCAGTCTTGAAGGAATTAGCAGAAGAGGCAGGATTTGAATTGGAGGAATATGAAAATTTTCATGATTTTTATCAAAAACGTAGTGATCCAAACCGTTTTCCCTCTGCTCATAATGCTTTATATAATATGAAAGTCTTGGATAGGTCAGGATCTATTTCCAAAGAAGAATGGAGTGTTAGTCGAGTTTATGTAGCCGTAAAATTTACCAAAGTTAGAGAGGCTAA
>Ga0209092_10003277_pt1 | contig 14158 bp, 15 predicted proteins | sample FraStrMetagenome_FD_187446 | JGI IMG/M metagenome (GOLD analysis project Ga0209092, IMG submission 187446) | Marine eukaryotic phytoplankton communities from Arctic Ocean - Fram Strait ARC3M Metagenome (SPAdes) (version 2) | ecosystem: Environmental > Aquatic > Marine > Oceanic | place: Fram...
GGTATTTAAATTATATTTCACTTAAATATTAAGGCAGTATCTCTCAGTATTTTATCACATCAGGGAAATAATTTTGTAAAATGCCAAATAATATTTTGTCATAGTAAAATTATTTTGTCATATCAATATTTATTTTGATGTGATTTCATTAATCTTAAATTATATCTTTAAATTTTAATGAAATAATTTCGACATTTAATAAATTTTATTTCGATTTTTAAAATATTCCGTTTAGAGAGGACGTCAAAATACCCACCGAAGTGGATATTAATTAAATTAAAATTAACAAGAAAAATAAAAAAAATTTGAAGTTCAAAACTGCATATGAAAAAAGATTTCTTGGCTGCCAGGGAAACACTGTTTGTGCTACCTGTGTGTTCGGTTCGGAAGAAAATACCGTGTAATTTGTTGATTTCGTTGAATCCTACGTGTGGTCCTACGGCTATTTTCCGTACGGGCCCGTTCACATTTTAAGAGATTTATCCACCTCACTAGGGTTCTGGAATGAGCGAATCTCATTTTCTTCGTTATATTCAAGTGAAGTTTTCTTTCCAAAACCGAGAGAGAGCTTGAATCCAGTTTCAAATAGCATCGTACCGCTTGTATCAGTTCCTCATGGTTCATTGAACATATATCATCCGGATTTTTTGTGTGAACTTGTTTACAGCGTGCCACCCAAACGTCATAAGAATACGTCCACAGAGCTCGGATCAAGTTTTTAAGCCATTCAAAGTTCTTTTGAATGGAGTCATCTTTGGAGGTCAATTCATTTTGCAGGACCATCCAATTACAAGAAATTATGCCTCTATGAAGGGAAAATTCGCCGAGTTTGAGTTGTTGATGAAAGACTTGGTCAGTCATCCGAATCTTGGCGGCGTCCCCAAGAATAGGAGTTTTGTAGGTTGGTTTGTGATCCAGATGGGTTTGATCCAAGAGAGAAGCTATTGCACCTACTATGAGCACATGTGAATGCATTTTGCGAAGTTTTTGGCGAAGTGACTTTAGAGCCTTGCGGTGTGCTGACTGGGCTAATCGACATGTGCACATGAAGAGATGGCGAAAAGTCTCAGGGTGCTTGCGGCAACGAAGACATTGATCATTATCCACCTCACTTCGCTTTTTTAATAAGGATCTTGTCGGAAGGAGCATGTGGACGATTTTCATCCTGGACACCCTATCTTGAGGACTCATTTTGGTGAACGCTCTCTCTATTCCTTCCCATTCTATGTGATGCATTTGTGTTTGTGTAATGCGCATACTCGATTGTATGGAATCTTCGAGGACACTTCCATGCCTATACAAGTATATTTGTTTACGAATATTTCCAACCATATTCACTCCTAAAATCTGCAGACTCAATTTTTGAGCAGGGAAAAACAACGGCTCGTGTGTGGGCCGCAAAGATAGAGGCGGCGCTGAAAGAAATTGCTTGGCTGAAACATCCATATCAATGTTCCGCTGTACTTCCTGATCAGCATCCTCGTACTGGAAACCATCTTCCTCATCTGCGTGACCTTTGACATGGAGAAACTTGAAAGATATTGGGAATGTACCCAAAAGTGACAATATTTCCATTTGTAGATCTATGTCTGCCGTTACCAACTTTGTATATGTTTTATCACATATAGTAGTTTTTTCAGAGCTTCCAAATTATCACAATACACCGACATCTCAATACCTTGAACTTGAAGGAGCCTGGCTAAGGCCGTAGTTATACTGAGAATAGCTAGTACTCCACACCGTTCAGCCCGAGTACTAGTCATGTCATCCGGATCGGCATCCACTGGATCCCGACCATGAAGGTGAGCCAACTCATTTTTTGTTTCTATTAGGTATGAATGGCATCCCGACTTGAGTTTGACTGATGCATCAGCTACCGCTATAATTTCACTATGCCGAAAAGACTCGAGAAAGGTATCCCAATTCCGTACGCTTAATAGACCTATATTCCTAAAATGAGCTGAAGACATACTATCTAGATAATGCTGAAATTGAAGAAAGGTTGGATGTGAAACATTAATCGATGGAGATGGCGAGATATGATGTTGTTGCAACTCTCGAGATCGAAGAACATGTATCATGTTGTTTACTATTGTGACTTCAGCAACTCTCGTTGGAGCTGGAGAGAAAAATAAGGAAGAGGGAGAAGAATGATATGCATCGGCATATGCACTTCGTATATGACACGATATGATTTTGTGTCTCTGAAAGCGAAAAAGAATTTGTTGTGATGAATCCATGCAGTATTCAAAGGAGGAAACACTCTGAATAAGTCCAAGAGATGTACCCAAGTCCCTATTCTTAGCTATGGACAATATAGCCGATTTCCATAATTCCGTGAATGATGAAGGAACACAAATTAACGGGAATTTATCGTTGTGAAAACCAGGTTTTGTTAAATCAAAAACATCACGCCGGAAATTCGTGCCACTTGAGGTCATTAGTTCATCTAAATAATAAACACGTTTGTATAACCTGCAAATGTTAATCTGATATTTTTGCTGTTCAGTGAAGTCCATTTGGGCTATTTGTTCCATTATATTAGTATCGTTGGTAAAACAAGCTTTAGGTGTCCATGCGCTATCATATCGAATAGATCCTGATATGTCGTGAAGAAATTTCCAGACACAGTTACACCATGATGGTATAGCCACACAAGAATATAACTTGTAAGATGATGATAATACGGGAGTAGATATTCCCACCTCCTGTTGAAGACATGCTAATGCTACTAGTATAATTTGACCAGGGACGTCCATTTTGCGGATATGACCGATGAGAAGCTCTAGCTTTTGTATCCCAGCTTCGGTATATAGATTGCTAAATCCTAGACCACAAAAACGCTTTGGACCGAACACGACAGATCGAGATATAGTGGAAAGAACGCCTGACTTTTGAAGACAGCATGTCAGTGCTGGTGCCTGAATGTGTTTGCACTGGGATTCTGTGAGAAGACTAGCCCCAAGAGGGAATTCAAGACTTTTCATAAGGCCTTGGTTGTAACTCATGAGGATTTCAAAAGTCGCCATTCTGTTATTCCTAATTCGTTGGCTCCACTGTTCTGATTTGGAGCGTAGCAGCTTAGTCTGCAAATCACAATTCCCGTCAGGTGCGACATATACACCAAGCATCCTTCGGGCTTCTTTAGGGGACACTATTTTGATCTCCTGATAGTCTTGAGAGATACCTTGCTGAATGGTAAGAGGGTGGGTTGTGATATGTGTACTTTCATACTTTCTCATGCCATTACGCCATAAAGTACGGAGAAGACTAATAGCACACTTATGAAGCGCCAACCTGCCTCCAGTGGTAAAAAGAACTCGACCATAAAACTGTACATTTGCTTCAGCCTGTTCATATAGCGTAGGGTATTTTTGCACTGGAGAAGTTGGACTCAACGGCGTAAAGTCATTGTAGCCATCAGTAGTCAAGCCCCCATTCGTGACATCAACAAAGGCATCCAATGTCCTATCGACTGAGGTACCATCCAAGTGACATAATTTCATGCCGGGTGTATGCCTATTCATAATTCTACTCACTATATCACTCAGGGCCGCCCAACTTGGTGGGGACCAGCTATTTTGTTGAATAAATAACTTTGTGGGAAAAATTATCTGACCTAATCTTAAGATTGTTAGTGGCTCTATGCAGAATTACCTTTCTTATGATGTTTAATTTTTGGTCAAATGTGCATGGCAACATTTTTTTTCAATGTTGAAAGTGATGGCATTAACAAGAAAAAAATTCACACGTGCTAAACATTTTTAAAATTTTGTAGATCATTTGAAATATAATTACGTAGTAATTCATACACTTTCCCCACTAAAATCAATCTTACAACACAATTCAGACCACGATGTCCGAAAATAGAAATAAAACTGTCATTTGTTGTTATGATAACTGCGACGGGTTCCCCCAAAGTTTACTGGAGAAGTGCCAAAATGGGTCATGCCCCAATTTTCTTCATCATATGTGTCAGATGGCGTTTGAGCACCGTGAAAGGCTTACCCTCCCTCTATCAAAGAAGTGCCAGAAATGTCTAGAGGAAGAAGTCATGGACGGTACTTTACCTGATCAGAAGAAACAAAAAGGATTTATGAACTGTAGTGTGGTCCTTTGTCCTCGGCTGTATTCTTTTGCCAATTGGGATGCTCTGGCCAACAAATCAGAAGAAGATATATCCAATATGCCCTTTGTTTTTGCCAAAATAATTTCTGTTCCAAGGCCAAGTAAAGCGAAAAAATCTTTTGAGCTCCAATATGATAGGATTGGATCTCGAGATGTTAGTGATTTGGATCGTTACACAAATTGTTTACCTGATTTAGAATCAGTTCGGAAATTGTTGCGAGAGGCAGTTGCTCAAGCTGATAGAAAAGCTTACTGTTTCAATGGAAACAAGAATAGAAAAAAGAAAAAAATACGTAATTGGCGGCAAAAAAATCTAGGAAAGCATCAACAGAACCTGCAGTAGATTGTGAAACAATAGCTGGTGGTAGTATTTCTTCACTGAGTACCAATGGGGGTGGTGGTCTCCTTTCCGGAATTTTATCGGAATTAAATACCCCCCCTTTAATGATGAACTCTCCTTTAATAATAAAATTATGGTAAATGATTCTGATAGTGATGAAGAGAGCAACTGTGATATAAATGAATCAGCTTTCCATGTGGATGTGCATGATAAGGAGGAGGAAGACGAAAAATTTGAGAAGGGGGGGAATGAGGTAGATGTGCTTGGGAATGATTGGAAGTGGGACCAATGGCAGGACATTGGAGATGAAGATAGTATCCCAGGTCCACCAGAAACGGATCACTACAATGGTCCTCATGGAATAAGAGAACATGTGGCCACATATTTTCAAACTATCCTCCAATGCATATTTTCTACTACAGCGATGGACAGAGATTTCTTCAAAAGACTAGCTACACAATCTAACAAATATGCAAGAACACAAATGCGTTCTCAGTCATCATCAATGTTTCTTGGTCACAGGTGGGAGAACATTTCAGTAGGAGAAATGGTTCGTTTTTTTGCATCATGCTGAGAATTAGTATGGAACCAAGGAAAATGGGTGGATATACTTCTTATTTTCAGGAAAAACCACTTGTGAATCTTGCAAGTGGTTATTCTGTCCAATTGCGTGGATTCATTCGCTTCAAGCAAATCAGAGGAGCGTTTCATCCAGAAGCTGGATTAAGTCTGTGTGGCAATAAATGCCATCAACTTCGGTACTTTATTAGGAAATTCAACGAAAAAGCAAAAAGGATTTTCCATCTTGGTTTTAATGCTTCTTTTGATGAGGGGGGGATAGCTATAAGGAGTAGATACTGTCCAGTCAGACAGTATAACAAAGACAAACCCAATAAGTATAGAGTAGATTTTTTTATTTTGGCTGATGCATCTTTTTACTTTATTTATCATTTAGATGTTTATCAGGGTAAAAATATCAACAACATTGATGTCCACGAGCAAGCTGCAAAGCTACCGACTAGACAAAAGGCTGTTGCGAATGCGACCTTAAAATCCGAGATAAATAATGATCCAAACGGATCACGCCATATATGCATGGACAATCGCTATACAGCTCCGCAACTGTTGGTCCTAATGCTGACAAATTGGAATCGTAGAGGAGTGGGAACATGTAGGGCGAACAGGAAAGGTTTTGCATCCAAAGATTTAGAGTTAGATAAGAGTTCAACAAGAGGTTCATTTGAGAGGAAAGTTGACAAGAGGTTAGGAATGGTTATCACAAGATGGAAGGACTCTAAGATCCTTCAAACTGTTAGCACTGTGATGATAAAGGGACTTACCTCAATCACCTGAAGGACCGACCCCAAGCAAATTCGTGTTGTAGTGCCTAATGATATTGAAAAATATCAGAATTATATGGGAGGTGTTGATAGAGGAGATCAGCATAGAGTTATGGGTGCAGGATTCTCTAATGTTGCCCATTTCAAGAAATGGTACAAGAAGGCTTACCTTGGAATCACCGATTTTTCCATGTTAAATATTTTTTCTGCATGGAATCTTTCTGTGGAATATACAGGAGTTTGAGGAGGAATCAAGACTTGTCGCCGTCTTGTTAATGGGAATTCCATGCAGTTGCAGCAGAGGAACTTATGTCATATGTTGATGTTGATGAATTAGAACATCCCACCGTAACCGTTATTTAAAATTCTTCCTCCTTACATCGCCCAGAAGTTCTTGTCTGGTCAAGAAACCTTTCTGATAATGATATAAATCGTCCATCATGTGCTATATGTAATATGGAAGAAAGTGTTGCAAGAAATTTTTTTAATTCTGACAACAAAAAAGGGTGAAAATATTCCAGAAGAACTAAATATTTGGCAACATGCACTCACCCAGACTGTAATATCAGTGCACATGTCTGCTGCCCAGAAGGGACAAAAACATCTTTGCTACCAATGTTTAAAGGTATGTCTTGCTTTGATATTGCACATTCTAAAGAATGTCAAAACCTGTTTATGACAATTTCAAGAAATGGAAAAGACTAAATAAGAACAACGTTCGTGATTGTACGTGTAGCTGTTAATTTAAGGAATGGAGTAGAAAGTTACCAAGACATGCACCAAATTCCACACAATTTGGCAAGAATTTAAGATTGTTTAACAACCACACAAAAACAAAAGTAAAAAAAACAAATATGAACAATCAAACACCACTACCAAACCAAACTGGCAACGCTGGTGGTAGGAACCAAGCATTGGCAAGTCACGGCAACCAACATCGTACAGGTGATAGCAATCGTAACCATGGATATAGGAGAAACACAAATGGACGTGGAGGTGAACAACGTGGATTTCGTGGCCAGCGTGGACCGAGGAACAACCGATCAAGCACTGGATCATCTTTCAAAGGCGAAACGGAAGGACTTAATGGAAATGTCTTCCAGACCCAAGCGGAATCGAAAGATACCACTCAATACAAGAGAGCTGTTGAGGCACTGGAACGCTACTGCGATAAGGTATATGATATTGACATGCGGTCATTGTTTAGTCCAAGCCCAACGATGCCGAGTGTTAGGCGCCCTGTACGTCCTGACCCTGATAGCGATGATGTTAAGAAGTTGGATGCTTATCGCAAAGAGATCAAGCAGTTTGTGAAAGATCGCAAGGCCCTAGAGAAATCACTTCGAGCCCTCTTTTCTGTGATTTGGGGACAGTGTTCCCTCAACGTAATCACCAAGTTAAGCCTTGACGAACTTGAGCACTGGAAGGAAGTAGGAGCGTCCAATGAACTGCTTATGAAAATTCAGCAGATCCTGATGGATTTTGAACATAAAAGTGTGTTTATGTCACTTTGTTCAAACAATTTAGATATTTCTATCTCAACCGCCAACGTGAGAGTCAAAGTTTGCATCGATACTTTGAAACCTTCCAAGTTATGACGGAAAGTATCGAAAGGTACGGAGGAACTTTCGGTGATCATGAGGCATACGTACGGGAAGTTATGAGCCAAGATGGTTTAGACTATGACAATGATTCCCTGGATGATGGTGTACGCGAGTCATACTTCGACAAAGCACGTAAAAAGTTCGTAGCTATTGTTTTCTTACTTGGAGGTAAGGCAAATCTCTACAACAACTTGGTCGTCAATCTCGAAAACGACTACTTGAAGGGCAACAATTTCTTTCCGTCAACCGTTACGGAAGCCTACCAACTCATGGCTAACTACAGTCACAAGAAAGAAATTGGCGCGAATCAACATGAGCGTAGGCAGAACGCCATTGGTTTTATGCAGTCTGCTACTAGTAATAGCAACCATGTAAAGGGAACAGATGGTCTAGTACACTCCCATATTAAGTGCTATAAATGCGGAGATACCGGACACTACTCCAACAAGTGCCCGAAAAACAACATGAATGTATTTCAGTGCGCGCTGGCTAACTCAGATCATCAAGATATCCATGATGAAAATGGACATGATAACGCGCCCGATGCGCGCCTTGGTTTTGGTTTCTTCCAAGTGTCATACACTATGTTTCAATCATCAGATAACGAAAGATACCAAGGACTGGATGAATAAAAACCTCTTGAAGAATGTTCGCTTGTCAGACGGACCTGGTTTGACCCTGCACTCTAATGGAGGGGATTTAAGCACTAACGAGGTCGGTGACGTCACCGGATATGGTACTGTTTGGTACAGTCCATCCTCACTTGCAAACGTTCGCAAACGATTCCGTGTATGTGTTGATACCGGCCCCGGTGATCCACGTCCTACCATCACTGTTTTCGAAAGAATGGTGTGCCTATGTTGTTCACTGAACATCATATGGGTTTATATGTACACAATCCAGTTGAAGTGTCTAAAGTAGGAACTAATAATAATCTAAAAACTCTTTATGACTATTCATTTGTAACTACAGTAGCACGACTCGAATCTGAGTTTTCAAAACGTGATGTAGAACAGGCTAAATTAGCACGAGTGTTGCATTGTTGCCTAGGTCATCCAAATATGCAAAAGTATTATTCTTTACTTAAAAACAACACAATTCAAAATTGTCAAGTTACAGTTCGTGATGCAAAAATGTTTAATTACATTTATGGACCAATCCCAGCTAGTTTAAAAGGAAAAACAACTCGTTGCAAACCTCTTCCTGTTCCCACACATGATACTATACCAATTCCTCCAACAGTCAGAGAATTTTACTACAACATCACACTCCATATTGGTATTTTCTTTGTTCTCGGGCTCCCATTTTTCCACACTATATCGGATCACTACAACTTTTGCACCGTCGAGGAACTCTCGGATCGCAAGTACATGAGCATTTTGTCATGTTTCCAAAATGTAGTTAACATATACAATGCGAGAGGACTTACCATTTCCAATGTACGCGGCGATTCTGAGTTTCTTTGTATTTCGACGTCCATCCTTCCTGCTCTATTTCATGTCACCGCTATGGGTGAACATATACCTAAGGTTGAGCGATCAATTCGAGCAAGCACGATCCATCATTTGTGGACTTCCCTACACAAAGTACCCTGTGATTATGGTGCGTTCTCTCCTGCTCCTCTGCATACGATTGTTAATCATGTTTCCGTCGAATTGTAAGACAATGCAACATCCCAGTCCTTTAACGTTGCTAACTGGCTTACCTTTGCCAAATGTGCGCGAGTTCTCCATCGAATTTGGGTCTCATGCACAAGTGTATGGACCCCGCAACATCACCAATACGATGCAACCGCGATCCACTGGGGCGATAGCGATGCATACTGCCAATTCGAATGGGGGATGGTACTTCCTTTCCTTAGTGTCGGGTGACAAAATCCTGCGATACCAATGGACTGAGTGTCCCATCGACACCCGTGTCGTAGATCAAGTTCATGCTTTGGCAACAAAAACAACTCCAATGTGTCCCGATATTCTCGATTCCTTTCCACAAAAAGTTGACATCGAAGGAGCGAATATAAGTGAAACAGCAACCAAATGTGATTCTGTTAAAGCCAAACATGGTGACGATGATGTAATAATGCACAATGATATTGACGATGTTGAAATTGAAGATGATAATGGTAATGATAATGGTGATGCAATAATGCACGACGATGTTGAAATTGATCCCGTTATAACTGATGATGAAATGAGTAATGAAGGTGAAAAGAACAAAGTGAATACTCAGATGAATGGTGATAGATAATAGAGAAAATGTGTTTAGCGATTTGTTCGATGCCAACATGGAAGGAGACAACAGCGAAAAGCAAGATGAAGAACAAGTTGATGATAATGATAAGAGTGAGCTTACATTAGCGAATGAACAAGATAATGATAAGAGTGAACTTACATTAGCGAATGAACAAGATCTAAGTGACAGTGACGCTAAAGAGAATAGGAGCGTGGACATTGAGGAAGAGAATAACTATGATGCTATTAAAACAAATAGATTCGATGGAAAAAGTTTAGAGCAAGAAATAAACAAATATAACCTCAGAAAAAGAATGAAGAAAACCAAAGAGGAAAATTTCAATAAACAGCACTATAATTACCTTAACTTTGTAATGAGTGCTCGTGGACGAAATAAACGGTGTAAGAAGATTAAAAGAAAGATGTACAAGAAAGAGGAAAAGAAATCAAAGACACTGCAGAAACACACTGCATCGAAATCTAGTCGGCACATGTATGACGCAGATGAGTGCTCATAAAGGCATCAAAGTGTATGGGAAAAGAGCACTTACCGCTATGGCTAGAGAATACTCCCAGCTCGATGATCTATCGGTTTTTAGACCCCATTACCGCAATTATATGTCAAAAGATCAAATAGATTCAACATTGAATGTCATTGACCTCATCAAAGAGAAGAGATGCGGAAAAATAAAAGGCAGAACGGTGGTAGATGGAAGAGGTCAGAGGGGGAACTATGAGAAAAATGAGACCTCATCGTCAGCACTTACCTTGGAGGCTTTTATTGCAATCCTTGCCATCGACGCGGCGGAATCACAAGATGTGGCAACTGCAGACATCGCGGGAGAGTTTTTAAAAGCTGACCAACCTGATCTTGTTACCGTCAAGATACGAGGACCAGCAGTCGATGCAATATTGGAAGTAAACAGAGAAAAGTATGAGCCATATGTAACACATGAAAATGGGAAGCGAGTTCTGTAAATGGAACTCATGAAAGCCATGTATGGGACGCTTACAGCGCCCATACTATGGTATCAACTACTGGCAGCAACACTTACCGACCTTGGGTTTACCATTAACGTTTACGATCCATGCGTCGCGAACAAACTGATTGATGGCAAGCAGTTCGCTGTATGCTGGTACGTGGATGATTTGAAATTATCTCACGAGTCCAGCGAAGTAGTGTCAGATATGATAAAGGTAATTGAATCAAAATTTGGGAAAATGACAGTAACAAGGGGTCAAAAACACACTTACCTCGGTATAGAATTTGAGATCAAGAATAAAAGGGTGCACATAAACATGAAAGAGTATCTTCAGGAATGCATTGATTCATATGGAGAATCAATCATGTGTAATGCCACAACTCCGGCAACGAAAGAATTAATGGAAGTGAATGAGAATAGTCAGAGGTTAGAGAATTTTAGAAAAGATAAGTTCCATCATATAGTTGCAAAACTATTGTATATTTCTAAAAGATCAAGATTGGACTTACAGGTAAGTATAGGTTACTTGTGTACCAGGGTACAATATCCAACTGTAGATGACTGGAAGAAGTTGCAAAGGGTGCTCCAATATATTTGTGGAACGATCAATATTGAAAGAATAGTTCCAATGAAACCATCGGGGAAATTCATATTTTATTGACACATCGCATGGAGCGCATTGAGATAAAAAGGGACAAACGGGAGGATGTTGGAGAATTCCTGGAGATTATGTGAAAAGAGAATTCCTACCAAAGTGTGCAAACATTGAAGCTTCAAATTTTGCACAATATTTTTTTCAAGATAATCAAAATTCCTTCTATTTTCAAGCAATATGTGATATATTGGATATTGCACTGTTATTTTGGTAATACTTGATTTCGACAATTATGGATTTCTATTCCACCTATTAATCTCTTGATGGTAGAAGTTCCATATGCGTTTGTACTCACACATTCCTCACAAGAAGAACATTGTGGTTATGTAAATATTCAATCCATTTGTCAATCAATGCATTGAAAATGATTCATGGAGAACACACAGCGTTATCAGCTCTGGTATACTGCCCTTAATTGAGTCTCTCAATTAGAATAATAGGTTATGAGTTTAGCACATGTATTGTCTAAATAATTGGTTTATATGCAAGTAAATCATTGGTATGTTCACATCTAAAAAAAGCACATGATTAGATGGAGCAAAAAAGTATTTAAAACACAGATTCCCCCTATTAGACAAAATTTCGCTTCAAAGCTGGATATTTTTGAATGCTAGCGATAGTTACCATGTGATTCATCCATCAACATACTCATTTTGTGTAGAATCCTACCTTAAAAAACTGAATTTTATGGGTATTTAGTAATATGACCATTTTATGGAAGGGGCATTGTGCCCGCCCTGGTCAGGGGGGGGCACATCCGATTATAGTTGAATTCTAGCCAAAGATTATATTTTCATTTTCTAAATCAATGCATATTACTTTTATGTTTATAAAATCATCGTAACGATAACTAAGCATTACTTGAATGTTTCTTTTTTATTTCTTTTCTTGTGTTTGTTTCATGTTTCTACTGTCATGTATTTATTGCCTCCTCTTTCCATAATGATAACCTTTCATTAAGAGCATTTTTATTCGGTATTCATTGGCATGTTATAATGAATTCTGAAGGGAAAGGGTATTTGACGGATGACCTAATAATTAATGCTATCAATCTTTTAAATGTTTGGTTTTCTGGAAAATTAACTCAAGATGGAACAGATTGTTATGGAAATAAAGATTTGGGACTAGAGTAGTCAATACAGTTTGTTTAAGAAAATATTAATCGCAAATTAGACGCTGAATGGTTTTCCTTATGTTATGAAGATGAAGAAATCCTTCAGCCATAGCGAATGCATCATATGATGGGAATTGTTCGACGGTACACTACAGAAATAACAGAAGAACCTAGAGAAGATTCGCCTGTAGAAGGTATAGCAGTGCCTTCTGATTAAGAATAGCATTCTTTTGTTTTTTCAGAATTTTGTGATACCATTTTTGGGTTAAGACTTGGGAAGTTTTATTCATTGTTTTGTCGTTTGTTGGTATTTCTATATTCTTGTCTTCTTCTCTTTCTTACTTTTATGGATTTTCTTTACATAAGATTTTGGTAAGTTTTCAATATTTTGCCCAAGTGTAGTTTTTTTTTTCACATTGAAATTGCGTCTATTTTTATTCTTACCGTCTCTTCCGATTTTTTATTCTTCTAAACGGGTCATCTCCGGGTGTCACTAACTATTGAATTTGATTAAATGTTTCAAAAATATATAATTTAAAAAATGTAGAAAAAAGGAACATGAAATCTGCCAAAAAAACATGACACAATAAATTTGCGAAGAATACGGGAAGAGTTTTCACCACACCCTCATTGCGCTGTCGGCGATTTCTCCATCGAGTTCGTCTCTCGTGCGTATTAAAAAAATGTAAGCTCAATGCGTATATTTATCATTTGCATAGGTTTAGACAATAAGTCTTCTTGCGAGGAAAGTTTCGTAAGTTCTAAATCAAATAACGAAGAACGAACCAAATTCGAAGATAAAAAGTGAAGTTTAAAAATAATCTTGTAACACATTATTTTTTTCTCAGTTTCAAATATACAAATTCTCCATACGTCAAAAATTGTGATAAACAATCAAACTTAATCTTTACACAGATCCCTTATGCATGCCATGGCAAACACTGTAAACATTACAGACACAAACAAACAAACATAAATCCCTTATGCATTAAAAAACACCTACACTTATTCCTTTTTTGTTCAAATACGCTTCGATTATAATTGCCCATTCTTATGTACAGATTTGAAATATTGAAAATGTATCTCTATCGGATAGCATCTTGAGTTTCTATTTTCTTGAACTGTGAACACATGAAAAGTCTTCATAACCAAATGCTTCTCGTCATAACTTGTTATGACGAGGAGCATTTGGTAGTCTTCAGGGCTGTAAAATTCTTTTTTTCTCCTTCTGACAATGACTTCATGTATATTTATTATTTCTTCATAACTCGGTGCTACGTAATTGAAATCTACTGCTGGAACTTTTCTTATTTTACTTTTATAGATGATGATTTCAAATTTGATGATAATCGATTGTGCTAATCAAATCAAAATCCAAATAAAAGTGACGTCAAAAGATTATGTTGGGAAACATATGAGAATGTAGCATTCCAAACTTCAGGAAATTTAATTGTAACGTATGTAGGAAGTACATAGAAATAAACATAACATATGAACTTTTCATGAAATCAGGCGTAGTGTCAAAGATACCATTTTTGTTTCTTTCAAAATAAGTCTCATTATTTTGTTCTTTCAAACATTGATAAGTTGCAGAAACAAATTAAAAATGGCCGAAGCAGGATCTGTGAGTAAAAATTTTTTGTCCATGACCAGCCCTTCCGCCCATGCTACCTCCCTCAAATATTCATCAATAGGGAGTCGATCATATTCTTGATGCTTTCGTATAAACATTTTTTCGTTTTCTTTCACAACAAACATGTGTA
>Ga0209092_10003278_pt1 | contig 14156 bp, 9 predicted proteins | sample FraStrMetagenome_FD_187446 | JGI IMG/M metagenome (GOLD analysis project Ga0209092, IMG submission 187446) | Marine eukaryotic phytoplankton communities from Arctic Ocean - Fram Strait ARC3M Metagenome (SPAdes) (version 2) | ecosystem: Environmental > Aquatic > Marine > Oceanic | place: Fram...
TTTCATTAGAAGATCAAAGAGTGTAATCGTAAGCTTAAATTAGACTTTGTTATAAGTTATCTATGATTTTATTTAGTCTAGTTAAAAGTTATTGCCAAGAGATTGAATCTACATGACAATAACAATTACGAGTATCGAAATACAGACTTTCCTCCAACATCATCCACTACAGCATCCATACTTCGTTTCATGAATTCATCCTTAAAGGCTTCCTTCACCATCTTTTTCTGAATTCTTGAAATCATTCGTTCTTCTTTCACAGCCGCTTTTCGTAGCTTCTTTTCTTCTTTTGTCTCCTTCTTCTTCCTTGCTTTCCCTTTATTGACAATGTCACCATATGGATCTTTTTCCTCCTTTTCTGTCACTGGTAAGACACCCATTGGCAATCCTGTCTTATTCGACAGTTTGATTTCATGATAGTCCTCATAATCGTCATATTCTTCCTCCATGACAGGTTCAATATCCTTCTGTTTCTTCTTTCCCTTCCGACTCCTTCGTGAGCGTCCGATGGTGGTTGGGTTATTATCTAGATTGGAATAGGTGGACAATATAGACTCACAATCCCACGGGTTGACGGCAGATTGTGAAAAATATGATTTACCATCAATCAATACATCTTCTTCGGGAGGTTCCATTTCAGGATTGGCCAAAATTTGATCTGCTTCTTTCAAGGTTTGTTTGATGGCTACTTCTACTGGAATACTATTCTCTTCTTTCAATTGTTGGAAATATTCTTCATTCTGAAGATCCTTTGCTGGGACCATCGTCGTTCCTACAAGAGCGGAATACGAACTACCACCTTTTCTTTGTTTTTCAGGAATATGCCGTGTCCCTTCCATAAAGACATGATCACGTTTCTCTTCCAAAAAGTCATCCAATGCAGCTTCCAATTGAGCATCTCCTTCCAATGGTCGATCACCCATAATCTGTTCACACTCGTTATCAAGGTCTCCTACTTCATCACTATCATATTCTAAGAGGGTTTGTTCAAATTTATCACAGAGTGCCTTTTCTTCTTCGGGAGAATGGGCTGGTGCAACTCCAGGAGTTGAGGAATGTAATCCAAGTTCACTAAATTCTTGATCGAGACTATCAATATCATCCTGATTTTCTGGAACTTGTTCATCATGATTATCATCACTCTCATCACCACTATCTCCTGGATGTTTTTGAGATAATGGTTTCACATTGGCAAAGAAATCATCCGCCACTTTTACCACTCCTTGCACACTTTCCTTAGATTGCGCTTTTTGAATTAATTGACGAATATGTTCATCATAATCAAAGGCTGCTTTTTCATCATCCACATTGACGAGATCATCTTTCGCAGCAGTCAACACAAAATCATCTAAAATTTCTTCAAATCCTCCTTCTTCCACATCCCCAAACAAAGCTTGTGCCATATCATCATCCATACAATCAGGTGTCAATGCAATACTTTCTAAATTTCGTTCTACTTCTATTCCACCACCAATCAAACTCCCTAATCCAGCCAAAGTTCCTTTTTCCGATGTTGGATTTTGATTTGTTTCTTTTTCTTGTCCTTCTTCTTCTTCTGTTAATGGAACTACTTTACTTCGAGGATCTCTCATCGGATCATATCGTTGTCCATTGGACGCATTTAGAAAGGTTCCAGATCCATCAATGGGCATTAAATGTTTGGAATAATCATAATTTGATTCCGTTAATCCTCTATCCGAAAGTTGATCTCCTAATGTCTTCATCATCGATGGTGGTTCATTCTCATCATCATCATCATTGGTGGTTTCTTCCGGAATATTCCTTCCAAACCCTAAATCATTCGTATTTCGGGGTCGTCGTGCATCAAAGGCTTCTAACTCAATTGGGTCCAGACGATGTTGCTTATTTGTAGGAGATGGCATAAGTACAAATTGACTTAGTGTCTCATTGGTGGCTTCATTGTCTTCTTCTAACCCGATATCCCGTTGCGATCTTCGGACTAAATGATAGGTGGAGGCGGTTTTTTTGTTGATGAAGGATTTCTTTTTCTTGGGCATGGTTCTGTGATTTTGTGGACTCAATAGGTTTGTGAATAGTATTGAATGGATATGATTTAGTTTTGAACAAATAATGAATCAATGAAGAAATGGTTGGATACTCTTGTGAGATTTATTTTATTATATTTGTTCTGTGTTGTTTATTTTTCGTAGAAAAATTGTTACTTTGGTCTTCATCCGCTGCCAAATGAAAATTGGATGGCTGCATGGGATGCCGAAGATTCGAATTCTTTTCACTTTATAGTATGTTTCTACGTAAATATAGTCTACGTAATCATGTTTTATTATGGCACCCTAGCCCTAGCCCTAACCCTAGCTGGAGAAGAGCAATTCCTTCCTTTTCACATTTTCAATTGGTTTGGACATAATGATGGAGATGTCACTTTTATACGGCATAGTGCATTCCTTCAAAATTCATTATCCAATCTGCACAAATCTAATTCCTCGATGATATAGAAACACAAGTCAAATGTTTCTAAATCAACTGTCATGAAAAAGAATCATACAATGTATGCTTATACCCTCCCACAATCCTATGATTATGATTCTATATACTTCCCAATAAATTCCTTTATAAAAAAATGAAATTAAGAAACCTCTAAATTATTATTGCAAATCGAGCTTCTGTTTTTTCAAACGACTCGAAGTAACATATATTACATCTTTCTTATTTAAAGCATTGTGTACTTCTATTCCAATGGACATTCTATTGGGCTTCTCGTTTCAATCAGCTTCTATTTTTGAAAGACTAAAAGGTATCTTACCAAAGAAGAAATTCAATTCCACTATAAGGATGAGGATTATGATGCTTGAACTCTTATCAATTTCGCTTTCCCGAACACTGCCGATGGACAGGTACAGTAATAATCCATAATATAGTAGGCTACTTACTTCCTATATTCAAATGGTGCAATAATTCCACGTGGTAAGTTATTTGATTGTATAATTCGATGCTGGATCGAACATGGCAGAATGGGAGCAATGTGGCAATTCTTTCTACTTACGAACATAGCATATCAATTCGTGCGTACAGTCTTTGACCTTCATGATAGTAGAAAAGAATTAATGTTTCATCTTCAACTTGACCGAACGTAAATTCATCGTATATTGATTAATATGTGATTTATCATAGCTCTCCGCATATCACAATTTCAACATTCATGATGATGAAGGGAACAAGTGTAATTTTGTGTTTTGCTGCGGCTTCTTTGGCCAATGGATTTGGTGTAACTCCATCTGTATTGAGGGCTGGAAGGTAAGCATTTGCAAGTAGGAGTCATAGTTGTCTCTATGGACAAGTGGTGGAATTGGTACCAGCGTGGTTATAAGAAAAAATATAATGGATTCTGAAAAATAATGGATCTATTTGCAAGATGGATCACCCCACAGAACCAAATACATACAACGCACTATACACCCATGATTATTTATTGTCTAAGCTAACTCCTTTTCTTGCAATTATCTTTTACTATGAAATGTCGATTTGAATCATGTATAGCCAAATGAGAATGTCCTCTACAGAGACAGAAGAGAAGAAGGAAGCACCACCAGTAAACATTGGATGGGATTCTCACAAGCCTGTGGTAAGTTCTTATTATTATGTTATCGTTTTAAGATAGATATCACTATCACAATAGATATCTCGTTATCAAGATAAGACACAAAGATGGATATTGGAATCTGGTGCAGAAATTTATCTTGGAATGTCAAAAATGAAAAATGAGCGAAAAACTCACGCCCTGCAATGTTATACAATTTTGAACATCTATAGGAAAAAGTACCTGAATCATTAGTCCGTGAAGGAGATGGACCTGATGGAAACACACCCATGCGTGCAAAGTTTGAACAAATGTGCCGTGAGGCTCAAATTAGCATCACCAAAGCCATTGAAGAGATTGATGGAAGCGGTGTGGAATTCCAAGAAGATTGCTGGGTCCGTGCCAATGGTGGAGGAGGAATGTCTCGTGTTCTTTCCGGAGGAAAAGTGTTTGAAAAGGCAGGTGTGAACCTTTCTGTCGTTTATGGAAGTATGCCACAAGAGGCACTTCAAGCTGCTACTGAGAGAGGAGTTGATCGTGCTAAGGTGGGTTTCTATTTTGTTGTTTGATGTTGTTTCTGCAAAAGGTTTGGTGATGTTAATTGACTAAATGATTTTTTCTGTTTTCCTTGAATCATAAATAACAGGGCATGAAACCAGGTGAACGTGTTCCTTTCTTCGCATGTGGACTTTCTTCTGTTATGCACCCACGCAATCCCCACTGCCCAACCATGCATTTCAACTACCGTTACTTCGAAACCGATGGTGGACTTTGGTGGTTCGGAGGAGGAACCGATATTACTCCCTCTTACGTCAATGAGGAAGACATGAAACAATTCCACGGAACCTACAAGGAAGTTTGTGACAAGCATGATCCTACATACTACCCTGAATTTAAGGCCTGGGCTGACAGATACTTCGTCATTCAACACCGTAATGAGACTCGTGGACTTGGAGGAATTTTCTTTGATGATCAAAACAACAAAGATCCTGAGGAACACTTTGCCTTCAGTAAGGAAGCCTTGAACAGTGTTGTGAAGGCGTACGGACCTATTGTTGAAAAACACAAAAATGATGAATTCACACAGAAAGAAAAGGAATGGCAATTAATGAGACGTGGACGTTACGTTGAGTTCAATCTTGTATATGACAGAGGAACTGTATTTGGATTGAAGACTGGTGGACGTATTGAGAGTATTCTTATGAGTTTACCTGAGACCGCTAGGTGGGAATACGATCATAACCCTAAAGAAGGCAGCAAAGAGGCTGACTTCATTGATGCCTGTAAACATCCAAGAGAGTGGGTATAATCATACAAGAAATTGAATTGCGTTACTGACTATAAAAAGGCAATCCAAACAAATTTTGCTTGTTGATACACCTGAACAATAATAATAAAGAAAGATGATTTTATAAATTTTCACATTGAGAGTATCATCATTCTTTTTTCAAGAAATGTTGTTGAGTTGTATTATAAACTTTGTTCCTGTAGTAAATTGGGAGCAAATTAGGAAATTAATAGATCTGGATTTAACTGATTTGGAATAACATTTATTCATTAAACAGAAAGCAATATTTCCTACATATTCTTAAACTATGTTTAGTAAAGAATCAATTACACCAATTCATCCATCGCGCCATTTCATCGAAGTTCGCAAACCTCTTGTTCTCTCTCTCTCTTTCTCTATATAGTGTTTTTGTTTAGGTTACAAACTATAATAATTGTAGGAATTCATTATAGTTCAAAAAAATAAGTTTCTTAAAGATCATCATCATCATCCTCTGGAAGAGGTTGTTTAGCTGCAGCAGCAAGTTCCGCCTCGTACTTAGCTTTAGTAGAATCATCAATTTGAAACTCTGGGGGCTGCAAGGCGGGTGCCTCTACAAAGTGAAGTTGATTATCTCCAGAAAGCTTTTTTGCCAACCACAAGAATGGTTTTTCGAAGTTGTAATTTGATTTAGCAGAAATATCATAATATTGGAGGTTTTTCTTACGATGGAAAGTAATCTGCTTAGCTTTGACCTTACGATCTTTGATCTCAACTTTGTTTCCGGTTAAGACAATTGGGATATTTTCACAAACACGAGTCAAATCACGGTGCCAGTTGGGAACATTCTTGTAAGTAATACGACTGGTGACATCAAACATAATAATGGCACATTGACCTTGGATGTAGTATCCATCGCGAAGACCGCCAAACTTTTCTTGACCGGCTGTATCCCAAACATTAAATTTAATAGGCCCCCTGTTTGTGTGGAATGTAAGAGGGTGGACTTCTACACCAAGGGTAGCAACATATTTCTTTTCGAACTCTCCAGTTAGATGGCGTTTCACAAATGTTGTCTTTCCTACTCCTCCGTCTCCAACAAGAATGAGTTTGAATTCGGGTGTTGCTTGAGCCTGTATTTGAGCCATCCACACAAATTGCAAATGAAAGCATAAGGTGAGAAAAAATAAAAACTTTCAAAAAGCATAGAAGTCATAAACTTGACAATTAGCGTTCTATTTCGCTGCTCCATCAAAACACAGTAGACCCAACATGCACATTCAGCATGTATTCACTGAAGAAATGCAACAATGAAGAGAAAAGTCATTCCTTTTCATGGCATAATCGAACTACATCTTCCCCAGACATAGTGGGATTCTACGTGTGATGGAGTTTCACGCAACAACAGCCAACAACTAACAACTGTCACAGAATGACAAGAATGCAATTAAAAAGTTACGATGAAAACAACAATGCATCCTAGCCCTTTGTTATTTGCTGTTTTCACAGGGAATACTGTTACAAAGTAGTTCTGTTCTTTCAAATAACACTACAACTCACCATTTTGCAAAAATAAGTTTTTGTATCAAGATTGGTTCGATTCAAGCGCGATGTGTTTATCTCAAACCTACAATAATTATCTTACGAGTAGGAATGGATGGTTCGTCGTAGAAGCTTTTCAAACCTACCGTAAGTAGCTTCATATTGTAACGGGGTCAAACTATCTTTTATGCTCTATTTCTTCATTTCCAATGGTTCCAGGATTACGAGGATCTTTACTTAGATATAGAATTCATAACGATAACGATCAAATGCTGCTCTAATAGTCTTACTTAGATCTAATTAAAGGAAATACAATGGATTATACTTCTATCCAGCATTTCATTGATTTTCAGTTTCCTAACGGTCATTTATTGAGAAGTGCTTAATTCAAATCATTTTGTGTCTATTTAAATACAATGGCTAATTTTTTCTATCTTTTGTATGTTTGTTTTTTTGTTTGTTGCGTTGTGGATTATGTACTATACGTATCCACAATGAATTCAATTTCAATAGAAATAAAAAAAATTAATCCAAAAAATAGAATTAAAATCAAAAGTGAAGTTATGAGTTTCGTAAATAGATTTTCACATGACACGCTTTATCAATTTATCCTTAATGTATTCGTAACCACTGCTAAACATCCATGTAATAAAGCAAATAGAACCTACACAATAGGTATTTGATTGAATGAACATATGCATGCAATGAGAAATCATAACAGCAGAAACGGAACAGATAAAAAATTCCAAAATGGTAGAGCTTGTATGATTCTTTTCACCACCATCTCTTGTACAATTCTGATACTTTATTCAAGGATGATGAAAAATTTTCCTTTAGTCGTTAGAACATTTGAAGTAAAACAAAGCAGAGCAAATGATACTACACAAAGTGCATCAATTGTTTTACCACAAAATGATACAAACATCATCAACGACAATCATGAAGAAGTAGTAGAAGCCTCACATGCATATAACCTCAATAGAAACAATCATACTTATCAACAGTCTGCCAAACTAAATGCTACGTTTCCACCATCTACAGAAGCCAATATCAAAAATGTTGGAGACAACCAAAATGAAAGCCTAGAAACTTTAGAAGTACGGGAAGACGATATTTCATCCCCTATTCTCAGCTATGAAGATCTACTTAGGCTGGACATGAATATCGATGTGCCTAGGGATTTGAACATAGTGTTTATGGGAGATTCTTTGACGAGATATCAATACTTAAGCCTTGTTTACTTTTTATCTTATGGTCGATGGGAAGAGAATGAACAAAGTCCCAATATGTTGCTTGAAAAAACGCATGAATCTTGGGTAAACTTTTATAATTACACCTATTCGAAATTGCAACCATATGAATTATGCGATTGTTACCGTATTGAAAATGATGATCTGAGATTCGGTTATTTTAAGAAAATTGGTTTTTCTACCGAAAATCGGTATTTCTATGATCCTGTACAAAATAACTCGGTTGTTTACCTTAGAAAAATGGCTAACCTTCCATTCCATGCTAGCTGGAATGCTTCTGATATCTTTGATATGCATATGAAACCTCCAAGATTGGCCACATCTGAAGAGGAGCTGAACTTTGTCATGGATGATCGAGATTGGACAAACATCCTAAAAAATCATTTATGTAAGCTGCATCCGAAGCCAGACTTATTCATCTTCAATCAAGGCATTTGGAAAGGTCATTACTTTGAAGATGAGAGTCGACAAGATGAAATCATCAATGCACTTAAGAGTTGCGGCATTAAATCCATGTACAAAACTACGACGAAAAAAGGATGGGAACACAATGATTTTACAGTAAAAGAGTATGAAATGCAGCTGTGCGAAAAGAGCGATTTGTGCAATTATTTGAATTGGACTGGATATGTTCCAGGGGAATTGTATTGGGATAAGAATCATTTCATACCAATAGTTTACAATTGGATGAATGTATTATTGCTGAAACAATTATGGAATGAAACTGGTCGTAGCCTATTATAACCTTCTCTTAAGGACATGCATCGTTCATTATAAATAATAATAGATTGCAATTTCTCTCCATTTTTGTCATCTTTTGTTTCTGGTTCTTGAATTCGGAATGTTTAGCATGAATTCAATAAGGGAAAGTTTATGTATAGGATTAGTATCGTTAGAAAAAAATACAACACGATGAAAGCAAAATTTATTCGTTGAATAAGGGATTAATATGATTGCACACAAACAAAAAGAACCAAATTTAAAAAGTATTTATTTCATGAATAAAAACTACATCATTATTTTCATCCTGAGCTACCATACGTTTCGAACATACCATTATTCAAGCAATATGTCAACAAGTAGTGACACATAACATGTAAAACATAAAGAAAAATAACCTCAATTCCCTTGATATTGTTTCATAACGAGACAAAAAAATAGAATCTTCCATCAACTATATTCCTCTTTGGAATAACATAGAACCAGCACTTTAAAACAATATCAACATTTTGTGGTAACGTAGTTGTGGATGCGTTTCTTTTTTCACCAAAGAAAAAAAAAACGTGAACAGTTCCTTTACGTTTTGAATGTGTCATGAATCCAGCAGTATCCCGCAGAAACATAGAATTCTAACAACATAGGCAAAACATGCAATGAAGTTAAATTGCCTCAATTCATCAAGAAAGATAATCTGGATTCAATGTGTATCGTTGATGTAATCTCTCTTTGAAATCATTTTTGAATCAATTGACGAGTATGAATTTCAATGCCCAACATTATCCATTAATTGGAGTGTATGCCCCTTGAACATTCTTGGCAACCATATAGTGATCCCAAGTAACCATTATACAATATCCCATGGCGAATATATCAATCCACATGATAGGAACGCCACCCATGACAAACACAATGGCTATTAGAAACATGATAATACTTGATACAATCAATCCCATCCTTGTTTTGACACTATCTTGAGAAAAGAGATATCTCCCAGTTAGAAGGGCAGAGATGAAGGATAGAAAGGTGCAAAATAGAACAATGGGGACACTTTTCGTGATGAATCCACCGGAATTGAAAGTATTGTATTCTCCAGTCCACATGAATTGAGACGTCATGAACCAACACCAAAGCCAAAATAACTCCCATGCAAAGAGAATGCACATGCCTGATCTGAATGGAAGACAACAGCAAGTTCTTTCGCTATCTGGTATATCAGCAGTCATATTGTTGTTGAGTGGTGTGTTAAATTAGAATGATTGTGATATATAATTGACTTTGTGTAAAACTCTATTGATAAGAGCGCTTTTGTAGGATGCGCGGAATTTAGATATCCTATCTACCTAGAGAGTCTACGGTCTATCTGAAACAAAAGATCCATTGTTTGCATGGCAGATGATGTCAGCAGAAATCTACATAGGTAAACCAAGATTTGCCCTCCCATTTATTTATAGATGTCAGATAACAAACCACGACCAACAAACAATCAAACTACATATCCATAAATTCAATCAACGATGGAGTCGATCCTGAGTCTCAACAACAACCTAAGTGATCTCATACTAGAGCAAGGTTTCAATATAGTCAAGTGTACAATTCTAGCCTTGGCAATCAAAAAAGGTTTCCAAATCGAATTTTACAAAGGATTTATAGGTTTCACTTGTGTTTTGTTTTGGGGGAAGCTTGGAAGGACGATTGCCGGTATATATATCATAGGCAAATGTATTCAAAGATCCTATTTTTCGAATCAGTATGAGGGGATTGGAAGGGCTGTAGGAATGAGGAAAGAAGCCGTAGCCAATTCGAAACCAACGCTAGAGGAGAGAAGAAAGCATCAAGATTCACGATTGGATGCCCTTTCGAATCTATCTGATGGAACGAAGGATAGGAAAGATGATCTAAATATAGTGACACTCCATCAGAATAGGAATAGTGCAAAGAAAGACGATCAAACCAGTGCTGCTAAATCCCATAAAAAACATCGAAATGAAAATACAGAATCATCATCTAGTGAAAACGATGTCACTTCCACAAACGAAGAAATAAGTACCGAAATTCTACCAGCTTCTAACCAAACAAAAATAACACCAAAACTACGATCTAAACGAAATCATCCTGGTTTCCAAGAATTCCATGTATGGTTTGATGCTATTTCGAGTATTTATCGAATGTATGATATTGGTAATATCGATACCTCCAAGGATCCAGCTATCCCTATTTTACCTCGAAGCGAACGTGGACGAGTTAGTTTGAGTATATCTGTCGAAAATAAAAGTTCTATGGACATTGAGGTCTATTGGATGGATTATAAAGGAAAAGAAACTCTGAAAGGAACCATGTCGGCGTTTGGTCGAAATAGACATTGGTTACAGACCACCTGGGTAAGGACATTTCAAAACTTGATGTAATTTCTTTTTTTTTTTTAGAATTCATTAACACAAATTGATTCATTTATTCATTCATTTTTTCACAAATGATGAAAATATAGATCGGTCATCCATGGGCATTTCGAGAAAAGGGAAGTGGCAAACTCTTACTCTATTATGTACCTTATCGAATTATACCTATTATTGAGGATACACCACAGGAGGATACTATTGGAAGTCAATCCTTTTCAATATCCAATTCCAAATATTACAATCCAGAACAAACATGTAGTATTCAAGATCATCTTCTTCCTTATCCCGCCACACTTATCACAAATATCCAAAAAGCAATGGAAATATCCATTGAGCAAATGAAACGTGACAATGTCTCTCCCAGAATGCTATTGAAATATCTTTACAATATTTTACATTCACCTAATGAGACCAAATATCGTCAAATTCGTACTTCCAATAAAGTTTTCTGGAACAATATTTGGTGCAATGGTGGTAGGGGAGTTCTTCATGCACTTGGCTTTGAAGAGAATGGTGCCTTTATTGAGATGGGTCCAAACGATGGACCATTACCACATCAGAGATTGGAAGATGTTTCTAATGCTGTTTTTATGTTGGAAAAGTATTTAAAAGATTTTGAAGATATTACAAAACCAACAGTGCAACAACCGGAAGGTGCGGATGGATCGGGTAGGGCTAATTGGAGAAGCTTGTAGACATTTTCAAAAGAATCAGCTCTATCACAATTTATGGACCTTAATATTTTTAGTTTTATTTGTACAATATGAAAAGAGATCTAGAGACTTCTTTTTTCAAAATATCAGATGTGCAACGACTGATTTAATTCGTAATATCGCCTAGGTTCAAAATTGTTCTACGTGGGAAACATTTGTTACTCGAAAGAATCTTCTCTAAAGGACAGCTGCATAAAAAGCAAATTTTTATTTTTTTCACTTCTTCCGACAATCACAAATCCCTCTTTTTCATACATTGATTTGGCTGCAGAATTTTGATCATCAACGTACAAACCCATAGAAGAAACTTTTGCTCCTGATAAATCCTTCCAATTATTACGGACATATCGAATAGCAGATTTTATCAATCGAGACGCTATACCTTGTCTCCTATGAGATGGTGATACTATGACGTTTACGATAGTTGGTATATAAATCCTTGAATCGGATGATAATTCACAGACATCATTCTCACAGAAAAGAAAATAAGGAGGAATTTCTAGCATTGCAATCTCGCAAAAGCCAGTGACATCTTGTGATATTTCTTCTTTCACCGTCAACATAGTATGTTGTAAATAATGAATACTTTCTGGAACAAGTGCAAAATTATGATTGTGCCATAGATTTGATTCTCTTGATGCTTTGGATGCGATTTCTAGCATATTTCGAAAGGGATCATGTGACCACAATAATCTCATTTTATCGTATTCCGATGATGAATTTTGTTCAAATTGATCTTCTCCTACGCAAACTAGCTGGTCACATTTCGACATCATTTGCATTCCAATCGAAACAGCATTCAATCGAAGTTGAAGTTGTTTCTGTAAATCTGCCTTTATCCTTAAACCTTCCATTCTCGCTTTCCAATTTAAGACCCCATCATCATGGATCATGTCCATTTTTCGCAAAAGCTCATGTGATAAAAGACTTGAGATCTTGTCAATATCCTCTGTGTTTGATTTCATTACAACATTGTTTCTTTTCTGAGTTGATGTATTCGTCCCTACAGTAGTCGATTCTTCACGATCAACATTATTGTTTAGGTTTCCAGGCATCAATGTGATTGGACTTGGCATACCAACAAAGGTATTAACGCTGACCATTGCTCTGACCTCATTTTTTAAATTTAGGTGCCATATCAAGTACAAGGAGGTGAGAAAGAATTCGCGTCTAATTTGATATCTTTTCATTTTCTGTTTTTTCACAAATTTTGAGAACACATGTCTCGTTCGCTTCCATCAAAAGATCAAATTTCAATGCAGGAGAGAAGCATGAATCAAACGTTTCCCTTTCTTGGAGCCTTCATACGAGTATTTCATACTAAATTCTTCGACGTCATTGAGTGAACCTAAAAGTAATTAGAAAGTCAAGTTCAACAGCAGTTCCATCATAAGAATCGGAGAGAAAACCCCATCTTGCTTTAGTTACCGGCTCTCAGGAGATCTTCTCGTTTGTGTATCGGCATTCCTACGCTCATTTTTTCGTAGATTTTGCTGAGTCAGTCGCATCGGATAATATGACGTCATGGTTTGAACTAATTCAGCAGTAAACAATTTAATCGGAGCCATCCCAACGTTGTTTGCCTCTAATTTCGACGAAAACACATTTCCCCTATAGTCTTGACGCTCCTGAAAGCTTTTCATTCTTCCGAAGCACCAGAATTGATATAATGAATCAATCAATTTTCCTTGTAACGGTTGTTATCTGTCAGACATTATATATGTATCCATTTTTGGTGCTATGTCAAGGCATTATTTAGTTCTGAAAAGGTATTTCTAAATAACAAGGAATTTTACAAAACTTTGGGACTTTATATTCTAACTTTAGTTTTTTGCTTCTTGAATTAACTTTTCATGTCACCGAATTATATGGTAACTGCAAGTTATCCCTCTCGGTCGATCTACCTTGAATAGAGAGGGTAACATAGATTGCATCTGTCGAAAATGATTGTAACTTCTTTATAAAGAGAGGATTCGTTACTGAAATGTTTGTTCAATTTTATTGTAGATATCGTAAATACTGTTTGTACTTAAGTTTTTGAATTGATTGCGTTTCAACTTGGAAAGTAAATAAAATATTATTAATCTTCTAAGGAGAGGCTATTAAATTCACCAGAACTGTCACAAAATTAAGTTCAGAGCTGATTGCGTGAGATTAAAAGACTATGTTACTTCAGATTTAATATGACTGAAATATAGTCAATGATAGAGAGGTATCTACCTTCATTAGAACAAACGAATAACTTCTTTTAGCACATCGCCTTGCACAGTAAAGTTGCATTGTATGCATTCCTGTACAAAATGATACACTAAAGTTTTATTCGGTGAAAAATAGCAAGCATGAACAAAAGCTAAGAAAAGTGATGTATGATGATAAGCACCCGAGTCTATAATCAGTAAAAACATCTACCATGATACAAAAATTTATTTGAGTTCTTCTGCTGATGTATTTAATTACGTGAACCATGAGCAACTGTATTCTCACGATGTTACAGTTTATTTCCATAGTAGCATACAATTGAGACTACGTTGTGCATCATCGAATGGAATATGACGCAATACTCCATTTTATCTATTTTACTTCAAAGTTGTATGATGTTGATACTGTGAATTTGTCTAAATAGAATATTTTTCATCATACGTCATCCCATTTTCTCCACCCACGACTGACTACCTCGCACTTTTTCAATCCTTGAAAGAAGCTGATGGCTGT
>Ga0209092_10003281_pt1 | contig 14146 bp, 9 predicted proteins | sample FraStrMetagenome_FD_187446 | JGI IMG/M metagenome (GOLD analysis project Ga0209092, IMG submission 187446) | Marine eukaryotic phytoplankton communities from Arctic Ocean - Fram Strait ARC3M Metagenome (SPAdes) (version 2) | ecosystem: Environmental > Aquatic > Marine > Oceanic | place: Fram...
AGAAAGTTGTTAGATATCCTTACAAAAGATTAAAAACTTGAAACTATATAAAGCAATTGTATAAGAAATATTATATACTGTTTAAATGTAATGTATTTATCAATAATAACTTTTCTTTTGTCTTTCATTAAAATATACCTAGATTGTACGCGCATTCTGGTTTACATTTGGTGCTGATTTTCGTTTCTTTGGCTTGCCCTTTGCCATTTCCTGCTTGATATCCTGAAATCCTTGTAACATAAGCGTGTCATTATATGTTTTTTTTCCAATGAACCTCACGTTGCTTGCAAATTCCACTCATTAGTCTGTGCAGACCACCCGCCCTTGCGATGAGAAGCTGTGTCAGGATATCCCAGTGTTTCAAAAATTCTTTTGACAATGCTCTTCTTGCTGCACTCTCCATGCCGGGAATCTATCTGAACCATCCTATATCCTCGATGATGCTTTGGATTCTTGCAGGTATCAAGCCAAATTGCATGGCATTGCATGTTCCTACATGCCTATCCTCCAGTGTTGGTGTCAATGCCTTTGGTGATATTCGCAGAAGCTCCCTAATTGCTACCTTCTTTTTAATTACTCCTTCTATAACGGTGCTTGTCATCATAGCCGTGCACCACTCCTCTGCTGCCTTGGCTTTATGCGGTCGTATATGTGGCATCTCCAATCTCCCGACATGCTCCATATCCATATCTCCAATACACGACATTAATCTGGTACGATGTGAATATATCGTTGATTTGTATGTATGTAGCTAGTACTCGAAGTTTTATACAATTGTATTATTCGGGAAATTCCACCATCGTTTGCAGATTTAGCATTATTCATCTTTGCGTTATATATGAATAACTCGAATAGTTACTAGTAGGAGTACCCCCTTACTATTACTATTAATTAGAAGGTAGTACTACTAATAAATTTATCTTTCAAAGTGTGAAAATCTTTTTTACGCACGAGAGACGAACTCGATGGCGAAATCACCGGCGGCACGATATTTCAGGACTGACAATGCTCCACAAGCAAGTCCGATATTCTTTGGACTCCTTTTTTCAGAACAAAGTAGGAATCCGATTTAAGTAACAACAATAACGGTTCTCTTCCACTTTGACTTCCAAAATGGTGATGCTCAAGAGCAGCTGAGAAGACTTCCTCTCACCGTTCATCCTGAAGCTCCACAAGAAGACACTCCCCACAATTCGAATATTTATTTAAGGAGAGAGTGACTATTTTTTTCGAAGCCCTAAGTGATCTACGTTTAAAAACAAGTATATTTACTAAATGAAATGGCTACCTGATGCTGGAAATGCCTTTCATTATGAGTTTTCTTTTTGGTTTCGATGGGGGGGAGTGAGGCAATTTTTTTGTGGGACAAATTTTCTTTGGTTGGGATGGGAGATTAACGCAATCTTTTTTTGGGACGAGTGGCCTTCGATATCGACATATACAAGAGAGTTTTTACCCGGGACGAACGGTTTTCTCTCGAAAGATTTTTTTTTTTTTGAACATGAGGACGAAGCTTCAAGGTGGGAAATCTCGGCAATATGATGAATCTGTTTTGACTTTTTTTCATCCAGAGCGATCCGACTACGGCAGTGGAGGTAAGTATGTGTTTGATGCTGCTGTCGTAGAGAGATTGCTTACCAAGAAGGAGAGAAAGGGACGAAATGATCGAGCGAATGGAGAGACAAATAATTAATTAAAGTGTGTTTATATTTTTAAAAAAACTAATGACGGCGGAAACGGAGAATGTATCGTTGTACCCCCAGCGGGGGCACTTAGGTGCTTTCTAACCCTGGACGCTACGTAATTCGATACAATATTCTCCGCGCGGGACGTGAAAGGATATCAGCCTCAGAGCTTTGTTATACCCACACGTATAAAAAATATAACATACTACTACTACTACTACTACTACTACTACTACTACTACTACTACTACTAATAAATTAGTAATATACGTTAGTTAATATGCAACAAACTTCAGGAGGAAGATATAATCTTTGCATTATGTAATTCTCAATTGGAGCTTTTTTGCTGGCCTCTCAGGAATACCTACCGTTTGAGGGTAGGGTCTAAGATACCAACCTTGCAACTTGCACAAACCAGCTAAATATATCACACGTTCGTTTAGTTTAGTCTAGTTCTCTCTCTAGAGTGCATATTTTTTAGACAGCGTACAACGGTACCCTATTTTTTTAGTCCTACAAGTGGGTAGAATAGTATATCACACGTTCGTTGTAACACTCATAGGATGAAATCCTGTAGAATATCATTTCTAACAAAAAAAACGAATGTGATAGAATTTTCAAAAATTTCAATTTTTTATGAAACAAACAATGACGAGTCGCAACAGAATACATCGCAAACTATATCGGTGGTTCTTGATAATTGTTTCAAGTCGAAGTGGTCAAAAATTTATTCTACTATCCATAGCAATGTTACTAATTCGATCATGTATATTGATTTCCAGTTATGAAAAAACCCTTGCTGATAGACCTATATTGATTTCCAGTTATGAAAAAACCCTTGCTGATAGACCGAACCCTGATTTGGAATTGCAACGACAATGCCCCACCTATCCAAACGATTTACCAGCTTCAATCGTAGAAGTACAACTATTCTATCATGTAGGGATGATTAACAATTGGAAAGATATAGTCAAGGACCAAATGGACACATTGTTGCATTGTGGTCTTATTCATTATTCCGCTTCTTTGACTATATCCTATTCGAATGGAGATGAAAATTCTGTGAAAGAACTCAAAAATCTTATTCAAGAAACGTTGCTACTTTTTGAAAATGAAACCAATATTGATGTCAATTTCATTCCCGGACCTGGCACCATTCCTTGGGAAGCAGCTAGTTTGAATGCTATTTATAATTCCTGTCAAGAATCGTTGTATTCGACAGTCGTATTTTATTTTCACAACAAAGGTACAGGCTCATATAAAACAGACTGGAAAAAGACGCTGGGTAAAAGTTGGACATATTCCATGAGTCTTTATTGGAGAAAATACTTGGAATACTTTACTCTGGAAAACCCATATCTTTGTCTTACAGCTTTGGCAAATGGCGCGTACACATGTGGACCACAAATAACTTATCCCTCTAAGCCCAAATTTCATCCAATGCATTATTCCGGTAATTTTTGGTCGGCCAGATGTGACTATATAAATGAATCTGAAAATATAATACCATTTGATATAGAATATGAAGTTGAGGAAGGTGTAGAAGGTTTTGATGCTAGAAAGTGGAGCGAAATAGATCGATGGAATGAATATGTAAGCTCTGAATTTTGGATTGGGGGTGGTTATTCGGAAGAAAAACATGAAAAATTCATTGGAATCTATAACCGAGACAAAGATTTTTATAATTACTTAATCCGTCCCAAAGAATATGCTTTGGACGATAAACGAGACGCCGAAAAATTTATTCTGGATGTCATGTCTGGAGCTGTCACAAGTTCTACGATAGATAACATATTACAACCTTTGGTTAAAAAAGAAAGACATGAAACTTTGAACAAAAACTCAAAAAAGACACAAAATTCAATGAACTTTAAAAGAGTTTTCTGGAGAAAAAAAAAGTACAGAGGACTTCATGGATGACAGGGTAATTTTTATAAGTACGTATGCACCCATAGATGTGCTTTGATCGATGTTGCATTTACCAGTATCTTGCTCATCATTCCATGTCTAAAACCGTCACAAGTGCACTTTTTGACAATTTATTGCTAAATTTGATCTCATTTAAGAATAGCTAATTCATTTTAGACAAGAGCATCCTTTATGCATTACCACTTTGTAGCATTCAACATCAATAAATGTATAAATGTACGTTTTAATTCAAGGTTTATTTCAAAATTATTTAACACTTTACGTTACTGTTATGGAATTATATTGAGAAGGAGGTGATTCTACTCCTAAATAATTTCCTCCTGACTCTAATTTGACTCCCAACATTGCAGCTGCAAGATTAGATATAATAGCTTCCAAGAGAGTGAGGAGCGCTAAGAGAATGCCTAAGCACTTCACAACAAGTAATGATGTGATTGACTCATAATTTTGTAATAACATAAACTTTTCCACGAACAAAGGACTGATTGAAACCGACCCAAGACCAAACCACCAAAAATATTTTAATGCTTTTATCCTTGGAGGATCGTGCACGTTAGGATGCCTTCCCCAACCGAAAGAGTATGAACGAATGAATACAACGCTGAAGAGTGTAAAAGATATTCCGTAAATAAGTAAGTTTTTCGTGCCAATATCAATATTTCCTTCACTTTCCCATATCAAGAAATGGGCCCTTTTAATTCCTACGGAAGTTCCGAGAAGAAAAATCGTTTTCACTTGCATTGTAACATTCCAAAGAATGGCGAAAATTATTGATCTACGTAATGCATGCTCATCAGGCTTTGGATACAAATTAAACTCATTTAGGGCCAAGCTATAAATTAGCCACAATGTGAGAGCTTGCCCTCCAAAATTTTCTATTATTTTTCGAGATGGTGCTGCTTCCTGTATAGTTATTGAAAATATAGCCTCTCCAAAAATAATCAATGTCAAATCTTTGTAACGGTCGGTAAAGTTGGCAATGTGGATCCTTAATCTATCCTTCAAAAATATGATCATAGGGAATGAAAGAATATCAAGTATGCACAATACGATAAAAATTTTCCGGAACCAGTGAAAACTAATATCGAGATAGATTGATATTGCAGTAATGCACAATAAAGCCAATGCTACCACGCAACGCAATGTCAAATGAGATCTAGCTTTTTCAATATAAAGGTATGGTCCAATGTACATGGATATCAGACCAATCTTGGAAACTATAATTCCATACGCCAACATAGTATAGGCTTCTTCTAGTTCTCCCACGCAGCCTGTCACAGACATGGCCAAGCCTAACAAATATACAAAAGATGCTATATGTCCAACTAAACTTTCATCTTCAAACGTTGAAGTATATTCATTGAAGTAAAGCCATTGAATGAAGAGCAACGAAAATTGAATTATTGCGTTCAAAATAAGGGGGCTTATTGGCACAAGCAAACCTGATTGTAAATTTTCTGGATGATTTTTTTCACCTTCTTCCATAAGCTCATTAAATGGATCTGAAATTGCACCGACACCTGCTACAAGAATCAAATCGTAGAAAAGACTTGTCCAGTATGTATCCCGCTCTTCTTGATCATCATCAATCCATTCAGTTACAAGGGTTGGTTTGGTAAAAATAGGACGAACTGACATTTCTATTCTAGAGACTGCTAGAAATACTTTGTCTCCATTTGATGTGTAGGTCTCAGAATCGCAAATACATAATTAAATATACGTAGTTGTGTTATTGTTGTTCTTTTTACAAATTGTATGTGAGTGTGGAACGAAAATTTTATTTTTGTTCATCATGAGATTAACGAAAATAAATTTAATATATTTATCTCTTGTGACTCAATTTATTTAGCTAACCATATAACAAAAACATATGTTAAGTTTTAAATTTCTTTAGAAAAAAGTATCATGTGTGATTGAGAATTAGACATATCCCAACGGATACCTGGTTGCTGTCGTAAAAGGGAATATAATCAAACCATTGCAATCTTTCGTTTGCAATGGATGCATAAATCCATGACAAGAGGCTAGTTATTTAAAGATGATCTAACGTACATCATAAAAAAACTATTTCTTTGTAAAGATTGATAAAGGAAGTAAACCGGGACTGAGCAATCATTTTTCAATTTGTTAGTTTAACAATATAAATTATTCGTTACCATATAAACAAATTAATAAATTATAGTCTTGAGAGAAATGAAATTAATCTCTGATTAAAGAAAGAAGTTAACATTTATTTGGGAAAACATGAATTGTGAAACATCTCACGTGGTTTGATCTTTTTGTAAGCTACGCAAATGTGTATCATACATAGATAGAGCACAACTGATAGTATTCATCCAACGATCATTTAATATATAGTTATTTGTTAAAAAAAAGGCTACTTATATTTCGCTAATTGAATATCAATCTATACACGAATCATCTATCTATCGATTTAAATTCAGTTTCGTAGACGTTATTCTATTTAGGAGAATGAAATCATTCTTGATCACACAGAATGCATATTTCACAGAAAACAAACGATTCTTACCTCACTTTTTTCAACTGCAAAAAACGTCCAAGACTTTATTTTCCAACATCCTATGTAACAATCTATTTATTAGTAAGAATTGGCAGTCACTTTCTTTAAATTCTTTATTTTTTCGGTTTATTGTGGATTCACTGTCAGTTGTATCAAGCATAATTTCACATTTTGTATTGCAGCCGAGACTTCAAAATATTCTATTTCACAGATTAAATTTGAAATTAGTAGATCACTTGAACGAGATGTCTACATTTGGTTTTAAAAATAATCTTTCTCCTCAGAAAGTGAGACGGTCTATAAATGTAGACCGCACTTTGCGAAACTCGCATCCATTTGTAAAAGGAAGAAAAGAGAATTTTCCAAGTCTTGAAGATGCATTTCAATATACATCTCCAGAAGAAGCAAATAAATTAAATGAAACGGGACAAACAAAAAAATCTACTAATCGAAGAAGAGGAAGCTCGAATTTATTTTTGCTATCTCCTGAAGATGATAGAAAAGACGAGAGAGATAAGTCTGTTTGCTCATATGCATCGACTTTTTACGATGATGTTTCAATCAATTTATCTATTGGGGGTAGAGCAGCCCTAGCTGAACACAGACATTATATCTCTAATCATGGTATTGATGATGAATTTGTCACCAAAGCAAACACCTCTAGACTACTAGAACCGGAAGATGTTGCATGGGATACAATCATGGACGGGGAAAGTTTTCATGAATCAAGCATCATGTCCCCTGTTCGAACTGATATCAGCAGCAATCGCTTTCAAAGATTGAATTATAGCATCAGTAGGAGCAAGTGTGCCAGTACTACTAAATCCTTCTGTGACACAAGCGATTACTTTAATTCGAGCAGAGTACATAATTTATTTACACCGGAACGAAATAAACCTAAAGTGGACGAGGCAAATAGGCTTGCTCTCATGGGCGAAGGGACAGTCAATGAGAGGTGTATTGATTACGACCATGATGTTGATGAATCACATATAGCCGAGTCTGAATGTGTGAGTGATTTTGATGAAAGATATTTAGCAGGAATGTTAAGCGCAGCAGCCAGAATCAGCACTAGTGATAATGAATCATCACCTTCCAAAGAATCATATTTTTCATTTTGTGAAGATCAAAAATACTCAATACCAACGAAAGATAATAATGTAAATTTATCATGTTCTGAGCAACCAATTCATAATTCTTTTGAAGCTAAGGTAGACTGGGATGATGAAGCAGACTCAGATGTTTTTCAAGGCAATTTTAATGATGAAAATGTAATGCCTGAAGGTGCTTTTTCGGAAATAGGTGCTTCTTTTTTAGAACAGAAAGAAAGCAGCTTCATCGTTGAAAGCGAAAGTAACCCAAATACGAATGAAAATGGTTGTTTGCATGCAATGACTCCCATATCAAAACGCCAAACCTCATCATATTTTGCTACGCCCCCAATGAGTTCTCCAAAAAACGGTTCACCTTCACAATTCAATTACCTTGGAATTTCTCCCATGCACGGCGGTTTGCATTCTAGTGTCCTAGAAACAAATGATTTATGCTATGAACATTCTCCCATATCTTCACTGAAACAAAATAGTATCGTTGGAGAGGAAGAAGTGAAGTCGCTAGCGTTTGATTCGAGAACACCCGTGTCATCAATAATGAAGAAATCAAGCTCATTTGAACGGCTGAAAGACAGCTCCATTTCTACAAGAGGTGTCTCTTTTTCAGTAGATGAAAAACCATTATGTCTATCAAGCAAAAAAAAAACGATAGAGACATTTAATGCAAAAAATGCTCGTGCGGTTTGTTTCGATTACGGTGTAGAAATAATTGGTGAGATACCAACACCAAATGAAAGCTTTGGGGTTTCAAATAAATTAAATGAGTTGTCAGGCAAGCAACACACTCTTTTCACTCCTGATACTGAGGATGTATCTCTGTCGCCTTCAAATGATTATGAGAGCTTTATCGATGAAAATCCAATAGAGTCAGCATTATGTGATGGTGTATCTGAAAAGATGAAGCCAAAATCTCTTTTGAAATCTTTCGAGACTAATGTAAATCTCTCATACAGTCGTTATCAGCAACATTCTGCATATCTTTCTTAACGATGAGTACGATTTGAATTTTGATCATAAAATAATACACATTGATTACATAGCTGAAGTCAAAATAGATAGAATAAAACATTGAACAAACAAACATATCAAATATGCAGTTTTGCAAAATGAATACCAGTACATAGATTAACATAGATGCGCAGCTTTATTCTTCGCAAGACTAAATTCCCAATTCAAATGAATTGAACATCGGGTGCCATTGTTACAGGTTGGCCTTTTTATGCACTAGCTTCTGATGCACCTTTTTCTAGTATACCTTGCTTTTTAAAATTTTTGAGGCTTTATTTGCCATATATTTGACATTCGTGATGCCACTTGAAAATATTCTATTGACAGTTGTAGTCTCATTGGATTTAACAACCACATCATAATTCACTTCTTTTAAATATTCATTCCCTGCATCCGATATTCGCAAAAAAGTCAGATCTTCAGGACCGTCGTTTGCTATCCACCTTATGCTTTAAAATTTAAATTTAATATTGAATAATTCCACAAACATGATTCTTGTAAGTCGAACTTGTTAAACATAAAAAAAATTATCAAAAGAGGCAACACATATTATCTTACCTCCATGGATTCACTAAAAAAGTCTTGCCACTATTAATAGTTGATACATGTTCCTCGTACTGTTGATCGCTTTCATCTTCTTCATCCCTGCTGAAATTATATTTCACCATTTGAAATAACTTCCCTCTACCCTGCAAAACGTAATAAATCTCTACACCTTTCGCTTCTCTCATTTCCATTTTTGATCCAAAAGGCAACGTTATCATTAAAACATATAGGCTTGAAGTAAGAGCAGATGGCATTTTAGGACAAGCTAAAATTCTCATGGTTGCATTTACAAATTCGTCATTCTCTGACAGTAATATCGAGGGTAAATTCTTTGCTGGAGTTGGTATTAAAATCCCGTAGTCTTTTTGATTCTTGTTCCCAATAGATTCATCCAAGTTTTCTTTGGACTCCTGTTCTTCTATGAAATCGCTTTTATTTACGTCAATGTTTTCTTCTGTAAAAATAAGTTCGGTTTGTTGAGAGTATAACCATGCACGAGTTCGTTCTCGTATGCGATATCTCCTTATTTTGTTATCTATATAAGCATACAATCCCATCCCCGCAACTAAGAACGAGAACAATTTTTTTATTTGTTATAGGGAATATGGAAAAGAGATCAAAAGAAAGTGTTCCTAAGGTTAGCATATCTTGCTCCCATTAATGAATTCAGACAGTAGTAGTTGTTATTCCATGGCTTACCAATCCCTGTAAACAAAAACCTAATATTTGATGATGAATTAGAGTTGATAATCGAGGAATTTTTTGAAGATGGAGAATTCGATAAACCTGGATTGAAAAGGGATAGAGTAGCAGTTGTAAATGCGAGTAGGGGAATAGTCATGTTGTCTCTGTGTCCGAATGAAAGTTGAACGAATAAATAAATCAAGAATTCTGGAAAAATTCTCACGGTGTCAACAATTTACGAATTGAATATTAATTACGTCATACCTAGTTTTTTCTTTCGGACCCAGAACACAGCAGATGCAGATGGGGAGGAAACAAAAAATTTAATGGTAGCTAATTACTAAACCAATGCGATTGTGATTATACTTCATCTTCTTGACTTCAACTGAACATTAGGAATATTTCGCATGAGCTCATGTACCATGAAAGCCATCAATAAAAACAAAAAAGTTTCTGATTTGCGTTTCAAATCCATCGTCATCGGCAGTTATATCTATTACACATCTGCGACTTTGATGCATGTGAAAGCATTTCAAACTGTACCAACAAAGTCCATCTTCAGCCCTCTTCAACATATGCACAAACAAGCAATCACCAATACGTTTCATGAAAATAATTCGATGTATAGTACCACGAGATTCTATCAAATACTTCAAATGCATCCGCATGAAATGAAAAGAAATGACAACGATGATAAAAATCCTGTGAGAATGTTAAATTTAGTTTTGTCTTATCCTTTACCTCTTCCTTTATGGGATCCCTTTCGACTAGAGAGTGTTTCAGAAACAGGAACTTCATCAGCTTCCACATATATTCCATTTTCATATCTACTCTTATCGCTGGGTGTATTTTTTTTATTTCCATTCTCATCAGCTCTTGCATATAATTTCCTTTTTGGGGTATTTTTGTTCCTTGGTCGAATACTTCAATTTGAGGAGGAGGTTGATTATAGGGATGGTGGCATTGACTCTTTGATTGAAAAATATGATAGTCTTTTTGAATTAAGTGATCTCGTCGCTTTCGTTGGTGCACTTTTTACAACTGATTTGTTGCTTCCATCCACATTCACCAATGCTCGTGATGATTTATCAATCATAGGATCTGGTGGCCTTCTCTTGATTGGACTGTCAATATTATCTCCATTTCTATCAATGAGTATGGAATATGATGAGCATCAAGATGACGTGAATTATATTAGCCCATCAACTCAGCTTCTAGACACATGGGATAACAAATTAAATGATTTTTTAAGGGACCGAAACGTTGATGAAAGATAATAATATAAATTATTCGTGTGAAATAAATTCTATTCCATATGAACAATATTTTTTTTTTGTAAAGTGATTTAAAAATATATTTTGTCTAGCTTAAACAATATATGTTGAGCATTCAAAAGTTTAGTCCGCCAGATCCGACAAAGATGAATCACTCCCACCCGAGTCTTCAGCCATCATTGAGTCGATACTATCGCTACTTTGGTATTCCGAATCCGGTGGAGGACGAAAATCATACGTAGAAGAATTGAATGAACCTGTACCTGTAGCTATTGCTTTATTCAACATTTGTTCTCTCCGTTGCTGTTGTTGCATACGATTCAAAGTCATTACACGTGCTGCAGTAAAAGGTTCAATACATCCACTATCCGATCCGTCGCTCCTATCAGATGCGTAATCGTCTACATCATCACAAGATTCTGAATCGGAGGTTGATGTTGATGATCTTCCAGCATCCAGCTATTATTAAAAAAGGCATGTATCACATATCGATATTAGTTGGAAATCGGTGTCGCTCAAACGCAAAAGTAGCAAAATAATTTTTACTTACATCAAGACCACCACCTGCAGAGGTACACGAGTGATTTATAGACGCCATTTCAAATTCCAATTTAACAGATCCACTTTGTTGTAAGGAGGCCAATTGGGCGCTTCCAGGGCTCATTGATGTTACGCCGAAACCTATTCCATCAACGATGGACTCCGAGGTTGTCTTTGCTTTTGAATTTGAACTAGCACAACTATTATTTGATCCCACACTTTGTATCGCACCCTCGATATTTTCGCCTAATGCCGATAACGTAGATTGTAAAGCTACTGATTCATTCTGTATGCTGGATAATGCAGGCTTTTGTGGCAAATTGGGTATCGAATTAGTCCCATTCAGTGGAGTTACAATAGAATAGTCCCGTAACAAAGAGGAGTAATTATCTTGTATTTTCGGTGATGCAGAAGACATTGTTGAATGTCGATTTTTGCTGTCTGTATTGAGTATTATACTTTCTGGTGGAGGTGGATCCGTGGTTGTGACATCTATCGGAATCTTTGATGATTCTTTGGAGAAATTCTCATCTTGCGTTTTTTCACGATGAACATTTCCTGTGATGACTGTATCTGCCTCGTGTTGGTTGGTCTCATCTCGTTTTACAAACCCGTTGGTAAAGTTATGAAGTTGATACAAATTCATTCTCATATTCTTTCTTAATAGATAATTGAATCCATTTTGTGCTTCCACATTTTGAGCTACGCGTGTGCAAAATCAAAGGAAAGGTGTTTATTCTAGAGAATAAAATTGCGATTCTTTCAAAATATAACAATTGAAAGTTACTTACATAGAAGGCGATCGATTTTTTCTTCATTTTCATTGCTATCAAAGTATTCTTTGTCTTCATCACTATGATGTGTAGAAACTGGATCGTGAGATATAGCTGAAGGATATCGATTGATTGATGATGTAAATGATACATTATTTTGTGCCGGAATTTCCCCTTGTATTTCTGAATTGCCACGTATTAAATATTTATTTTGACTTTTGTTGGAAGTTGCTGTATTGGAACTACTTTCAGTTGTTGATGTGAGAAGTAACGGATTTGAATCTACATTTGATGTAATTTGGTATGAAAGTCGGCGTTTTGTTCTACGTTCCTCATTTTCACGTCCTCTTTCGCCAGCAAGCAGAGCTTTTTCTCTCTCCTAAAACATAGCACAGAAACAAAAAAAAGAACAAGTTAATAAATATCAACAAAAATCTTTATGATTGAGAGCCATAATAGATCTCACCTCATCTAGCCGTTGTCTTACTTCCCCACCACTGCTTCCTCCGAATGCACTTGAGCTTGAAGTTACTAGCAGAAGTTTTTCAAGAGCATTACAAAGTTTATGCGTTTGTGTGTAATACTATCGTAAATAATGAATTTGTTAGCACAAGAATTAGACATACATATTGAAGCGAGAGCAAAAATGTTATGACTTTTTTTGTAAGTACTTACATGTTCAGGAGAGTATAGAACTTCAGCGACTCTTTGGAGAGTAAAGGGCGGATTTTCTCCAAATTCATTTTCATTACTAGAGCTTCCTTGTGACATGCTTCTTTTCATATTCTTATTATTTGATGTATTACTATGATTTCTATTTGACGTGAATTTTGCGATAGCCATTTTGAAATTTTCCCCTAAAAGCATTCCCATTAACTTATCTTTTCTTTCACAGAATGCACTATACGAAAGATTTTCATCTTTTTCTTTTATAAGTTTCTTTCTTTCTATAGGAGAAAGCGTATACCCCGTTTTCTTGTATGCTTTCTCTAATACAAGTAGAAGAGCATGTGCCATTGCTTCTCTTAACGAGTTGTAACAAACCAATCGAGCACTTGATGATTTTGATATGGAAGAAGAGTTTGATGAGAGCGTATTTTCCCCATCTGATGAAAAATGTTCCAAATCTGATGGATTGTTATTGTCAATGCTTGATACGGAGCGGGTTGTGGCTGAAACTGGAGAGGGAACTGGCGCGTTTCGTTTCGTTGATTTCCTTTGACGATAACGTGTTGACAAACTGGTAGTTCCGACTGTGAGAGTATTAGTCGCATTCGTTGCCCAAGAAAGACTCGAGCATACACCACAATGAGCAACTTGACTCAAAATCCGTCTTAGTGTCGAAGGTAAAACATGACCTTCGTCTAATGATGATGCTGTGCATGTGCTAGATTCAACTGCAACCGATAAAGAGTCTACAGAATTAGCCACAGCATCAGACGAAATATTATTGTTGTGGTTGCTATTGTTTGATGTTGGTCTGTTTGCAAAATTCATCATTGACCAATGCGGTGTGCTTGAAGAAGAGGGGGCGGACGAAAACGCCATTTTAGCCGAATTGTTCGTTATTAAATTGACTCACTTGCTAGACCGGCATATGAAAGAGTATGATATGTTTGCGCCACTGCATAGAAACTTTCAAAGCAATGCTTCCGCCCAAAACAATGTTTTTTTTTGCACAATTTAGGCCTTTAACACTTAAGTGCATTATTGAATAAGAACTTCTTCGTGAGCACTAACTAGCTGTTTTTCTTGAACATACGTGACTTATGATCAACTGAGAATGATGAAAATATACGTAACGAATCACAGTCGTCTTTTTTCGTATAAAGGACGATTTTGGGATTGAATTTATTTCATACGTACATAAAGATTTTACGTAGCTTTTTTTGAAACGTGGAGAAGACGGCGTTTTTCGGGACTGAACGGTTTTTAGGCTATTGCGGAGGGCTCTCATCATCGGATTCTTTTATTCATCATTACGTTGGATTCACATTTTACAGAGCTATCAGAAGAGGTAACTTGGGTAGAGCGGCGATTTCAATCCACCTCTGAAAATTCGATCGAAAAATAT
>Ga0209092_10003286_pt1 | contig 14125 bp, 8 predicted proteins | sample FraStrMetagenome_FD_187446 | JGI IMG/M metagenome (GOLD analysis project Ga0209092, IMG submission 187446) | Marine eukaryotic phytoplankton communities from Arctic Ocean - Fram Strait ARC3M Metagenome (SPAdes) (version 2) | ecosystem: Environmental > Aquatic > Marine > Oceanic | place: Fram...
GCATAGCTCAGTTGGTTCAGAGCACCTGGTTTACACCCAGGGGGTCGGGGGTTCGAATCCCTCTGCGCCCACAAAATAAAAAAAACCACTCATATGAGTGGTTTTTTTTATTATAATTAAAATGAAATTAATCATCTCGCTTGACATGAATCACTCCAGTAATTGTGTGTGCAACTCCTTGACTATCTTCGTAAGCACCACCGAAATTAATATCAATGTATTCATCAATACCAGCTCCAAATGCATTTAAATTAAATGTAATTTGGTTGTTTTCAAAACTAATATCTTGACACTCATTAAATGACATTCCAACAGTGGGTGTATTATTATTCCATGTATTTACAAATGGATAAACACCTTCATAATTCGTGTAATTATCATTTAAAATCCCGTCTAGATAAAAGCATGTATTTTGATTACTGCCACCAATACCTAGTGTCCATGAATCAACAGAAAAGTCATTCTCATAGATATTACAACTTAAGTTAAACACTATTTGTTCAATTTCACCATCATCAATACTAAATTGAATAAATTCCTCCACGCTATTACAAGCAGATAAACCCCCTAACTCTGTTTCAGGGCTTGTCAATGTATAATTAATTTCCCCTGTTGTTTGTAGGGTATCGTAATCATAACCCGTAATGCTAATCGGTGCATTTACATTACAACTAAGTACATTGATTTCAAACACACCGTCAGTCACTAAACTATAAAACGCAGTGCCACCTTCAATACTTCCTTCAACATAACCATTAACGACAGCATCTCCATCGCATGTGTTAAAAACTCCTGTAATGGTTTCTAAATATTCTTCAACTTCTGGTGCATCAAGTACGGCGTTAAGTGTAATGTCCTCACTGAAAGGACCAACTGTTTCGGATGAATTAGGAATTTCTATGTTATTACAAATATTGTATAGATAGTATTGTAAATTCAAAATTTGGTTTGCTGGGATAATTCCACAAACTTCTCCAGAGTCATTGGTAATTCCGTAGCCAGTTCCGTTAAATTCACTTTCAATACTTACTCTGATATTACTCAATGGAGTATTGTTGGCATCACTAATATTCAAGCAGATATTGACATAGTCTGTAGGGATATCACAATTCCAAAATGAGAAATGACTGACTGTTCCAACATATTTAGTGCCCTGTAATGTGGCACTGCCTTCTTCAATCCAATAGCCATTATCTTCGTCAAAATACCAAAGCGGAATTTCATTGGGGGCACTTGCTAATATTTCAGGATCCAATGGAACGGATATAGTAGCAGTGGTGCCCTCAGAAAGGTTCAATTTCTCTCCAGTTTCACTGCGTAGTTCTACGGCCAACATACCAAGAGTTTCAAGCATTCTTGCTTCATTTTCTAAATTTTCAGCTAAGAGCATTCCAGGCATTTGTTGCTGCATATTTTCATCTGTAGGGTTTAATAAATGCAAAGTCACTTGTACATCACCAGTGTATTCGCTTCCATCGGAATTACTGTAAGCTCCAGAAAGTTCAATGGCCGCACCATTGCTTAAACTAACGGTTTCGGCAGCTCCAGAACTCACTGTTTGCGTCACAGTTTGTGGTAATAACATTATTTTAACTTGATTGATTCCTGCCGTTGGCACGACTGACCTTGAGCCGTGTAGGAAACCTGCTTTTTCGACTTTAATAAATGCAAACTTCTCATAGGCTTGTGCATTTTTTATAATAAAGATGCCGTTGATATCAGTGTCAGTTGTGCTGCTTCCAATTTGAACCGTTGCCCCGCTGATAGGATTGTTTAGGTTGTCTACTACACGTCCCATGAAATCGCTACTCATTTGACTCCCAAAACTTTCTAATAATGTTACGGATGAAGATGGTGTGTTGGATTCTCCAAGGTTGCCAGTTGGTTCGTCATTACAGCTTACAAAGCAAAAGAAAATTAATAATACCAATAAATTTCTAAGATTTGTTAATCCTTTAAATGTTGTCATGATCATTTTAAATTGATTAATAGTTGAACAATATACAAAATGAATCAAATAAAATGCTTTTTTTTTATGAATCAGATATTTAAGGGGTTCGTTTCGTACTAGAATTTAAAGATTGATAACATACGCACATGGAGTAGGTTATGATTCAGTGTAATTAAAAAAATCCACTCATTTGAGTGGATTTTTTTAATTATAGCTGTTTTTTTTATTAATTTTTAAACTAACATCGTGATAGGATTCTCAACATACCCCTTAAGAGTTTGCAGAAACTGTGCACCTGTTGCGCCATCTACCGTTCGGTGATCGCAAGCAAGGGTGAGTTTAATAGTGTTTCCAACAACAATTTGTCCGTTTTTAACCACTGGTTTTTGAACAATCGCTCCCACCGATAAAATCGCTGAGTTGGGTTGGTTGATAATAGAGGTAAAACTCTCTATACCAAACATCCCTAAGTTGGACACCGTAAAGGTACTGCCGTCCATCTCTTGAGGTGTTAATTTTTTGGTACGTGCACGGCCTGCAAAATCTCTAACCGCAGCGCCAATTTGTGGCAAGCTTTGCTCATTTGCAAAACGCACGACAGGAACGACCAAACCGTCTTCTACAGCCACCGCCACACCAACGTGTACGTGGTTGTTGAGTTTCATGCGATCTGCAAACCACTGTGAATTTACTTGTGGATGCTGGCGTAAGGCCAATGCACAGGCTTTGACAATGATGTCGTTAAATGATATTTTAGTATCTGGTACGGTATTGTACTGTACTCTAAAAGCCATGGCATTGTCCATGTCAAACTCCACATTCAAGTAATAATGAGGTGCAGAGAACTTAGATTCGCCTAAACGTTTCGCAATGGTTTTACGCATTTGCGAATTCTTAATTTCTTCAAAATCTTCTTGACCTGTCGGCACAAACTTTGCTGCACTAGCAGAACTTGCTGCTGCTGGTGTGAAGTTTTCAACATCGCGTTTGATGATGCGTCCGTTTTCGCCACTTCCAACCAATTGGTTTAAAGCAATGCCTTTATCGTCTGCCATTTTTCGCGCTAGTGGCGAAATATGTAAGCGTCCTGTTGTGTTGGGTACGGGAACTGCTACTGGAGCAGCCTCTGTTATCACTGTCTCTTTAACAACGGGAGCGGTTACTTTAGGTGCTTCTTGTGGCGCTGCTTCTACAGCCGCGGTTTCACCAGCAGAAAAGTTATCAGCGACTGCTGAAATATCGGTTCCGGCAGGGCCAATAATCGCTAAAAGAGCGTCTACTTTTGCAGAGTCGCCTTCTTGCAATCCGATGTATAATAAGGTGCCTTCGTTAAAGGATTCAAATTCCATCGTGGCTTTATCTGTTTCGATTTCAGCCAAAATATCGCCTTCTTCGATTACATCACCAACTTGTTTGAGCCAACTAGCAACAGTCCCTTCTTCCATGGTATCACTTAAGCGTGGCATAGTGACCACAATCACACCTTCTGGAATGCTTGTGGTAGTTTCCACAACGGATGCAGCTGCTTCAACTGTTGCCTCTGTTTCTTCTGGTGTTTCTTCTACAGCAGCCGTTGGTTCCAATAGCGCCGAAATATCTTCACCTTCATCGCCAATAATGGCAAGAAGTTCGTCTACCATAGTAGTTTCACCTTCTTGAACACCAATATGGAGTAAAGTTCCTTCATTAAACGATTCAAATTCCATTGTTGCTTTATCCGTTTCGATTTCCGCAAGAATGTCACCTTCTTCAATTTTGTCTCCTACTTTTTTCAACCAGCTGGCCACGGTTCCTTCTTCCATGGTGTCGCTTAGTCGGGGCATGTTAACTATGATTGCCATAACTTATAATTTATGTTGTAAAAATGGATAATCTTCTTGCTCATATACGACATCGTACATTAAACTTTTCTCTGGATATGGAGATTCATCAGCGAATTTCTCACATTCAGCAACGAGCTCCTTCACACGCTTATCAATGACTTTAATATCTTCTTCTGTGGCGTATTCTTCACGAAGAATGACATCTAAGACTTGTGTAATAGGGTCAATTTTTTTGTATTCTTTTACTTCGTCTTTTGTTCGGTAGTGTTGGGCATCACTCATAGAGTGTCCTCTGTAACGGTAGGTTTTCATTTCCAAAAATGTAGGGCCATCACCTCTTCGAGCGCGTTGAATCGCTTCATCAAATGCTTCTGCCACTTTAATTGGGTTCATCCCATCTACAGGGCCGCAAGGCATTTCATAACCTAAACCTAATTTCCAGATGTCCGTATGGTTAGCGGTTCTGTCTACAGAGGTTCCCATTGCATAGCCGTTATTTTCACAAACAAATACTACTGGAAGCTTCCATAGCATAGCCATGTTAAAAGTTTCATGCAATGAGCCTTGTCTCGCGGCACCATCTCCAAAATAACAAAGCGTAACAGCACCGGTTTCATGGTATTTATCTCCAAAAGCCATTCCAGCTCCTAAAGGAATTTGCCCACCAACGATTCCATGACCGCCATAAAATCCTTTTTCTTTAGAAAAAATATGCATAGAGCCACCCAATCCTTGAGATGTTCCCGTGGCCTTTCCAAAAAGCTCTGCCATCACCCGTCGCGGATCTACACCCATTCCTATAGGTTGCACGTGATTTCGATAGGCAGTGATCATTTTGTCTTTGGATAAATCCATTGCGTGCAAAGCACCTGCTAAGACCGCTTCTTGACCATTGTAAAGGTGGAGAAACCCTCTTACTTTTTGTTGGATATAGACAGCTGCAAGTTTGTCTTCAAACTTTCGCCATAACATCATATTTTCGTACCAATCAAGGTAGATTTCTTTGGTTATTTTCTGCATGGTTTTACAGTAATTTAATTTAATGTAAACACAAAAGTAATACTTTGCTTGATAACCTAAAAAGAGTAAGGGTTAATTTTTTAAAAAAACGTTATAGTACCGATTTATCAAAAACCCAAGGAAGGATGTTTTCGACTGATTTTGAGAACGCTATCTGTCCTGAAGTCCCCATAAAATACAACTCCATTGGGGTATTTTGTTTGACTTCATATTCTGACAATGCTTGTCTGCAGGCGCCACAAGGAGGTATGGGTTTAATTGTTGGATTTTTAGTAGATCCAGCGACGATAGCCATTCTAAGTATTTTTTGATTTGGAAATTCGGCACCTGCATAGTAAATTGCGGTCCGTTCTGCACACAAACCAGACGGGTAAGAAGCATTTTCTTGATTATTTCCTGAAATAATTTCCCCATTTTCTAGCTCTAGTGCGGCTCCTACTAAAAATTGAGAGTAGGGTGCATAGGCTTTTTCACGCGCTTCAGTTGCTTTTTTTAATAGTTTTTGAACTGGAATGGCCAACGCTTCAATACGATCATAGACATCAAATGTTGTTTCAATTTTTATTTTTTTCATAACTATTAGAGACAAAAAAACTACTGCAATTGGCAATAGTTTTTGTTAGTTTTATTTAATTGAGATATTTAATATTCGGAGTATTCACCATCTCCTATGTTGAACGATAGTGAAAAACGAAGGGTGTTTTCTAAAGGACTTTGTACTTTAGAAGCTGAGAATAAATACGATAAATCAATATCGATTGTGGTGTATTTAAAACCAGCGCCCAAAGCGAAAAATTTCCGTGCCCCTTTAAATTCATTTTCGTTAAAATAACCTGCTCTTAGGGCAAAAGAGTCTTGGTATACATACTCGGCGCCAAGAGCCCAAGTAAATTCATCTAGTTCTTCACTAAACCCACCTGGTGCATCTCCGAAAGATTGAAAAACCCCGGACATAAAATTGACGTCTTCGCTTTGGCCCTGCATTATAACATTATTTCTTATCGGGACTGCAGGTTGCTTAGTATCGCCATCGTCATATACGCCATTATCGTTGGTGTCAGTATAATCTCCAACGCCAAACAACCCATCGTTATTTACATCATTATATAGAAAATCTCCATCATCCTCATTAAAAGTATTGTCTGAGTTGTTGTCAAAATAATTATATTCATTTCCTTTAATTGGAGGGGTTGGCACTAGTAGCTTCGTGACTTCTGCAGTGACATTAATTCGATTGTATTGGTCAAATATAAAATCAAACCCACCACCAAGTCTTAGATTGGTTGGTAGAAAATTTTCACGACCTCCTTCATCGTATTTAATTTTTGGCCCTAAGTTTTGAATGGCAAAACCACCTCTCCAACGGCCATTAAAATCAGAGTAAGCTTCTTCTTCACTTTGATAGTATCCAGAAATATCAACGCCATAAGAACCCGCTGCATAAGTACTTGGGTCAATAGCACCTATTTTTAAATCTGAACGAAGGTAGCGCAAGGCGACTCCCATTGAAAATTGATCGGATAGACGTAAAGAATAAGAGACATCAAAAGTAAGCTCATTTGGTTTTTCAATCAAGGCCTCTGCAAACTCATTTTCACGTAATTCAATTTCACCAAGTGAAAAGTATTTAAAACTAACTGCAAATGCACTTCGTTCGTTTAGCCTATTAAAATAGGTTACATTTCCTAAAAAAATGTCATTTACTAGTTTGCTTAGATAGGGTGTGTAACTAATTCCAAACCCTGATTTTGCTTCTGAAAAAGCATATTTGGAAGGGTTCCATTGCTGAGAGTAGGTGTCTACCGACGTAGCGACACCCATGTCACCCATTCCTGCAGCACGTGCGTCAGTTGCAATCAACAAAAAGGGTACTCCTGTAGTAATCACCCGGGTATCATTATCATTTGCAATTATGGTTGTTTGAGCTTCTGTTTTATTTGAGATTAAGGACATAAAACACACTAGAGCTAACCCTAGTGTTTTGTGAGTTTTTTTAAATTTAGTCATTTTTGTGTTCAAGTTATTTGTTAACAAATATAAGTTTTTATTAAAGTATTACAAGTTTTTCAATCTTCTCTGCTTTCATCCCTGTGTTATTGGAATGTACATTTAGCTTATAGACGTATACGCCTTTTCCTATTTTACTTCCAAAATCATCGGTTCCATTCCACACTAAATCCCTGGATGTTGAGCTAGTGGTATTGGAGCCGGTATTTGTTTGTCCGTTTAGTGTTTTAATTAGTTTTCCAGAAATTGTAAATATTTGTATAGAAACGTCTAATACATCCGAACTATTGTGGTTAAACCAAAATTCTGTGTAATTAATAAATGGATTTGGATAATTTAAAACATTAGTAAGCTCTAAACTTACATCTTCATCAAATACAATAAACTGTATTTCCTGAGTAGAGGCATTGTTGTAAACGTCCCAAGCCTTGAGTTTTAGCGTGTGCAGTCCAGGGCTTAAATCTCTGAAAGGGTAGCTCAAACTTCCACGTTTATAGTCATCCACGGCCGCTGTATAGTAGTCGTTAAGTACATATACGTTGGTTTCGTCTCCATCTAAGGTGGCTGCAATATCATGGCCAATTCCACTGGCTGTATTAATACCGTTTTCATCGAACAAATTTGCTATAAGTGTAGGGTTTTCGTTAGTTATGCCGCCAGAAACAAAAATTTCATCATTCATAAACAAATCAATGGTAGGTCCTATGTTGTCTTCAGGGGCATCTAAATTAACCCCACCTATGGAGATGTCATAACTATGCCCTCTATGGTCGGATAATGGCGTATCCCTTTTGGAGTACAAGCTAATTTTCCCATTACCTTCAGCGATTGTGATATCTCTAGGGACTATGAATTCAAATTCGAAAAGGCCGTTTGTAACGCTTGCTTGCCCTCTAAATAGAACTTCTCCCATTGTGTTAAAATCAAGTAGAATTAAATCGGTTCCATCTGTTACACCATCATTGCCAATGGTCGTCCGCTGCAAGTCTTTGTCAAATATGGTGGCTGTTAAAATACCGTTATAATTAGTTCGGATACCTCCCAGGGGATCGGTTATATTTCCAGTAATTTTGGCAGGACTTAAGGCTTTCAAAACTTGGTTGGTAGTAGCTATGTCTTCATCATTTATTTTTGTAACTCTTATGTCTGGCTCAGCCATTGGCAGTTTAAGTGCAGGGTCTCCAATGTAAAAAACCAATCGTCGCTGGCTGATATTAGTAACCATGGGGTCGTTTTTGGTTCTTCGTAGCGCTTCTCCAATACTTACTGGTTGATCACTGCCATAAGAAAATAAATACTTACTCAGAGATTTGTTAAATTGAATTCCAACATTTACAAATATTTGCCTGGTAGTGGTGATGAGGCTTATTGCTCCACCTCTTTTGTTCCAAAACAAATACTCTCCAGCTGATTTTCTAAAGGGGTTATCAAATTTTGTGTACTCACAAGTGACGGTCACAAAGCAATTCAGTTTATTTGGGTTGTTAAGTTCTTGTGCATTTAGTTTATCAAAAATTCGTTCTACTGCTAATCCATCTTCTCCACCATGACCAAAATAGTTAACCACAATAGCGCCCACTTCAAGTGCATCAAAAATAGCTTTGTTTACCAAAGTATAACGTGCGCCTCCAGAAGTTGTTTCTTGAAGATAAGAATCGGCGTGAATTTTAAAGACATTTAAAAAAGGTTTTTCTTCCTTTACATCTTCTGCAATAATATCAGTAGTTTCTTGGATCACACGATCACTGAATTCGTCTACATCATCAGAAATCATCAAGAAGTTATTTCGCCAACTTCCATAGGTTTCCTCTTTGTAAAATGAAGCTACTTTGTCAACCATTTCTTTGGCTTGCTGACTCGAATTAGCTAAAATACGTCCAACAGCTATGTCTAGCTTATCGGAATTTGACATGGTCCCCTCGTTAGAGTCCATCATCCCATAAAAGTCGTCGGATAGAAAGGAGCCTGTAAGGCTAATACTATTAATAGAGTACCAAGAGGGGGCAATATTTGTATTGTTGGGGACTCTGTTTTTATAATCAAAGGATGAATCTCCAAATAAGCACAAATATTTAAGTTTCTCAGCTGGCTCACTAGCGTTGTCATATACATATTTTACAAAATTCCTAATGCCTGCGATGTCTTGCATCCCCGAACTGAACTCTTGGTAAATTGATTCTAAAGAAAAAACCTTGACATTTAAGTTATTTTGAGTTCTATTTATATCTGCCAAACGTTCTGCCTGAGATACTAAATATCTAGGCGCAATAATTAAGTAATCAACATCCTTAAATTGACCTTGATTGTCTAAAAACACAGTGCCTTTGATATCTTGATTGACAATGTTTGTGGTGTTGGTTTTTCTAGGAACATAAAAGTCACTACCCAGCGCTTGGTAGGTTCGCAGGGTTCCTAGGGTAGTTTTGAAACTAAACTCCGCTTCCGCATTCTGGTTCGTATAAAATTGAATTTCATAAGGATTGGTTACATCCCAAACTTGAGTGATCGAACTTGCGTTTGAAATTGTAAACATACCAACCCCAAACGTTGTAGCAGTATCGGAGTGTTTAAATTCAAACTGGGTCCCTAAACTGGTTAAAGAGCGTTCGGCTTCAATGGATATATAGTCTAAGTAGGCAGAAGCGGAGGGGTTGCTGTTGTTATTGTAGGATAATTCTACAGAGATAGTTTCCGAATTACTGTTGAAAGTGCCATTAAAAAAATCTTCGGATGCTAATAATTGATTATCCATGGCACTAAAAGTGAAGGAGTCAACTTCAGATCCATTAACTTTAAGCGCCATGGATGTATTTGATTCGGAAGTCGCAGCGACATATGCCTTTACTTTTATGGGGCTAGCTGTGATGAGATTTGGAAAGTTAAAACTAAATTCTCTTACGTTTTCAACATAAAATCGATGCCCAAACCAACGCCTTCCTAACTTAGCAATGTTATAATCGTCAGCTTCCACGAACTTATAATCGTGAAAGGTCTCAAAAGTCACATCCACTGACTGATTGGACTCAGTAGCCAAGCTCATTCGTGAGCCGTTTCCGGGACTGATATTTATGTAATAAAAAGCATCATCACTGTAGGGGTTAATGTGTGAGTTATTTTCTGCATTATATCTTTTTGGACCAATAGCATACATTAAAACGTAATCACCATCATTAAATGTGTTGTCGTCCTCTCCAATCACTTGAATGGAGTTTTCAATTAAGTCATTAGATAAGGTTTCAGAATTCAATAATGGTAACGATTTACCTCCATGTCCATAAATTTTTATATTTTTCGGATTGATTGAAGCTGTGTTTACTCCAAGACTATTCAAAAAGTTTTTGGTGAGTTTATGAACTCCAGTGGTGTCGACTGCAAATCGGTACCAGCTTCCTGACTTTAAAAGAGAACTAGAAACAGACATATTGTTTGTGGATTTTTTTCGCTGCGTTTCCATCCGATAGTCGATTGTAAAGCGAAGGACCTTAGTTAAAACCCCATTGTCATAAAAAATTGGGTGAATTTGAACAGCCCCGTTGGTGTTATTTCTTGAGTGAGCATTAGCCACTTTTAATTGGGGTCCATTTGGTATTGTATTTAGAGGAAGTTGTTTTAAGTCCGCCCTTGAGACTTCAATAGTTTCAATGGATGTGATTTTGGCAGAAGCTTGATTAATAGATCCATTAATAGGCCATTGCTTAGAAAAAACAAGTCCATTCTCAAATGAAAAATTGTGATTTTCAATATTAAAATAGGGGATTTCAATTGCTTTTTTTGAGGTGCTCATCACTGTAGCTCCTTTCCAGTTAATATCAAACGTTTGGGTTTGAGAAAATCCGAAAAAAGAACAAATTAATGTGAGGCAAAGTACTAGTCTTATCATAGTTAAGAAACGCAATCTAAAGGCTATTAGTATATTTAAATAAAAGCTAATTTCAAAACTACGATAATAAATTCTGAATTTCATCGTTTTTAGATAAAGTAATCCAAATAAACAATCAAAAAAATACCATAAAAACGACTAGATTTTTTATTGCATAATAATCTATAATTAGTATATTGCGAGACTAAATTCAATTGTGTTTTACCAATTTTAAGTTGAATATGAAAAATATCATAACAATAAGATTGCTACTTGTAGTAGCATTATCCACCTCTTTAGTAGGGTGTAAGAAGTCATCTAAGTCAGGAAACTCTTCAAGAGGAACCGGTTGGCAAATCAACGCCAAAGAAGGTGGTTTCCAGTACAATACAAACTTCAAGAATCAGGAAACGGCTCCAGGGCTTGTTTTCGTTGAAGGCGGTACGTACACGATGGGTAAGGTTCAGGATGATGTCATGCATGACTGGAACAACTCCCCAAACCAACAACATGTTCAGTCTTTTTACATGGACGAAACAGAGGTTACAAATCTGATGTACTTGGAGTATTTAGATTGGATTAAACGTGTTTATCCACCAACTGAAGATAATTTTAAGAAAATATATGCTGGTGCTGTGCCTGATACTCTTGTCTGGAGAAATCGATTAGGTTATAGCGAAATGATGGTAGAGAATTATTTACGACACCCTGCTTTTATGAACTATCCAGTCGTTGGAGTGAGTTGGATCCAAGCAGTTGAGTATGCAAACTGGAGATCTGATAGAGTTGCTGAAATGGGCTTGCAAGAAGAAGGCTACCTCGAAAAGGATTCACAGTTTTCTGCAACCGCAGACAGTAATTTCAACATTGACACTTATGTAAATGCGCCAACGAGTACATTTGGAGGAAACGAGGATGTTTTAAAAGGAGGTAAACGAAAAGTTAAAACTGATGTTGAAGGGAATGAAATAAATGTTTATGCTAATCGTGAAACAGGCGCGATTCAGCTCAAATACCGACTCCCAACAGAATCCGAATGGGAGTATGCAGCTTTAGGTCTTACAGAGCTTAGAAATTACAACGTCTATAGAGGTCGCAAAAAATACCCTTGGGATGGTCAATACTCACGTTCAGGAGAACGTAAAAACAGAGGTGACCAGCTAGCAAATTTCAAACAAGGAAAAGGAGACTACGGCGGAATAGCGGGGTGGTCTGATGACGGCGCTGATATTACCAATGAAGTGATGTCTTACGAAGCTAATGACTTTGGGATTTATGATATGGCTGGTAATGTAGCTGAATGGGTTGCGGATGTGTATCGACCCGTTGTAGACGATGAATTTAGTGATTTTGGCTACTATAGAGGTAATGTATATACCAAAAATGCGATTGGGGATGATGGCGCAGTAAAAGTGCTTGGTATTGACGATATTCAGTATGATACACTTTCAAATGGCAGAGTTGTTGCTAGAGGGCTTCCAGGACAATTAATGAAAGTAGATGTTGATTCTACAGAAACGTACTTAAGGACTAATTTCGATAAAAGTAATAATATAAATTACAGAGATGGAGATAGAGCGTCTTCAAGGAATTTTGATTTTGATGACGAAGATTCCAGTAACGAAGCCGAAACACTTGACATGTATAATTCTCCTGTTCACGTTGTTGATGGAGACAGTAAAATCTATGATGATTCAGATGATAGAACTTCTTTAGTCAACGATCAAGTAAGAGTTTATAAAGGAGGTTCATGGAAAGACAGGGAGTATTGGTTAGATCCAGCACAAAGACGTTATTACCCAGAAGACATGGCAACAGACTATATTGGGTTTAGATGTGCGATGTCAAGAGTAGGTTCTAAATCACTGTCTAAAAAGAAAAAGAAAAACTAATTTGTTACTCAGATAAAATATTAAGTCCTAACAATTTCAGATTGTTAGGACTTTTTTATTATTTTTAAGTTATGGAATTAAACCAGATTCACAAACTCTTCTTGGCTTGTTCCGTGGCATCTACTGATACACGAAACATTAATCAGAATGCATTATTTTTCGCTTTGAAAGGTCCTAATTTTAATGGAAATTTATACGCAGCTCAAGCGCTAGAAAGCGGGGCTAAATATGCTGTGATTGATGAGGTTGTAAAGCCAATGAATGACCACTTTATTTTGGTAGACAATGTCTTAAAAACTTTACAGGATTTAGCACGTTTTCATAGAGACTATTTAGGCTTGCCAATAGTCGCCTTAACAGGCAGTAATGGAAAGACAACAACTAAAGAGCTCATCAATGCTGCTCTACAACAACGCTTTAAAACAATAGCAACTATTGGTAACCTGAATAACCACATAGGGGTGCCTTTAACCCTTTTGAGTATGACTTCTGAAGCTGAAGTTGGGATTGTTGAGATGGGGGCTAATCATGCCAAAGAAATAGCACTGCTTTGCAGTATAGCTAAGCCAAACGTTGGGTATATAACTAATTTTGGTAAAGCACATTTGGAAGGATTTGGTTCTGAGGAAGGTGTAATAGTGGCCAAAAGTGAGTTGTATGATTATTTAAAAGCCAACAATGGTCTGATAGTTTTAAACTCGGACGATGCAAAGCAGGAAAAACAAGTTGGGCGTTATTCAACTACTTTCTCTTTTTCAGAATCTAAACAAGCTTCAATTAATATAAGCCTATTAGAATCTCAGCCTTTTTTGAATGTTTCACTAGTTGATACAGCGATTAAAACTCATTTAGTAGGCGTTTATAATTTCCACAATATAGCAGCGGCTTTGGCAATTGGAAGTTATTTCAAACTCACGCCTCAACAACTAAAAACAGGAATTGAATCTTATGTACCGGCAAATAACCGCTCTCAAATCATACAGCAAAATTCGAATCAGATTTTATTAGATGCCTACAATGCCAACCCGAGCAGTATGGAAGCTGCTTTGACAAATTTTAATGAGATAAAAAATAAAAACAAGCTTGCTATTTTAGGGGATATGTTTGAATTGGGAGTCACTAGTGCGAAAGAACATTTAGAGATCGTAAGTCAAGCCGTTTTAATCGAGGGATGTGTGTTTTATTTTGTAGGCTCTCATTTTTTTGAACAAAAAATAGACCATCCAAATCTTTGTTTTTTTGAAAATTTTGAAACGCTTCAATCAGAGCTTAAAAAAACCACGATTTCAAATACAACGATTCTAATAAAAGGCTCTCGCGGGATGGCTTTGGAGCGTGCTTTGAAAGTCATATAAATAAAAAACCCACTCAAATTGAGTGGGTTTTTTGTGGGTCATACTGGATTCGAACCAGTGACTTCTACCCTGTCAAGGTAACACTCTGAACCAACTGAGTTAATGACCCTTTGGCAAGGGGGTAAAAATACTAATATCTTTTAATTATGTATCTTTATTTTTTATTAATAAGCTAATTAATTTTTAACCAACATTAAATATTTTGATCGTTTTAGCCA
>Ga0209092_10003290_pt1 | contig 14115 bp, 15 predicted proteins | sample FraStrMetagenome_FD_187446 | JGI IMG/M metagenome (GOLD analysis project Ga0209092, IMG submission 187446) | Marine eukaryotic phytoplankton communities from Arctic Ocean - Fram Strait ARC3M Metagenome (SPAdes) (version 2) | ecosystem: Environmental > Aquatic > Marine > Oceanic | place: Fram...
CCCCACCCAAGGGTCATAGCAGGTATGTTGTTAGGCCTAGCGGTATGTCATGTACATAACGACCCGGGTATAGAGATATAAGGCTAGACGCCTGGTTCGCTCTTCACAGTTACGTTTGTAACATATGCATGTGTTTTATTTATCACATGGAGAAGAGAAGTATGATATATACTTCCTTTGGGCATAAGGGTAAAATTAATTACCAATTGTCATCTATTATTTAACCCGTATGGACATAAGGGTAGCGAGTTCGCACCAATTGTCATACATGTGCATATTTATACTTTGTATTTGATACAGAAGAGAAAAGTAAGAAAACTTCATAAGACATAAGATTAGCGATTTTGCTATCAAGATTTATTTATAATCGTGGATCTTTGACATCTCACGAGAAACACGCAACGCTTCAGCATCAAGGAGCACAAACCTCGAAAGGAAAGATTTCAGTCAAAAGAAAAGAGTAAAATGAATGCACCACCAGCACCAATAGCACAACCCGTCCCAGTAGCAGCAGCGATACCAGCAGCTGTACCACAACCAAACCAACCATTAGTATAGTGGGAGATCGAGGCAAATACGCTGAATTTACAAGGGGAGCACTGCTTACTACATCAGCTATTACGTGAATTCCATAATTTCAACCGCGAGCAATGTGCCAAATTGAGGAGCGAGGGATACTCATCGCTCTCCGACATTATCAACTGGAAATACAAAGACATCAGATCACTGCTTGAGAACCTGTCGAACCGTCCAGCAAACCGTGGTGGACAGCAGTTCGGGGAGAAGAAGATAAAAGAACTACAAGCATTGGCGTGGTTTCTCACGGATAGGAGTCGTCGTGGCTTATCGTTCGATTTGGACCTATATCGTCAGGAGGCTAACCAATACATATCTTATGCGGAAATCGACTCAGAAATTGGAAACGATGAGGCGGCAGACAAGCCAGAGAAATTCAAGTATATGAATTGGAATAAGTGGGAAGAGTCCGTCTATATTTATTTAGACTCGATCGTCGGCAAGAGTGGAGCCCCGCTTTCGTAGGTGATACGGAAGGAACTTGAAGAATGTCCGAAGTGGGAAGAACTTGAGCGGAAAGTCCAGCAGATACATACTGCGCCGTTGCAAGGTTTTACGTTCAATTTAGATTCAAAGAGGGTATCAACATTATTGAAAGAGTTGTGCCTGGATACGGAGGCCGAGACATGGTTCCGCAAAATCAAGTGTGGACGTGCGGCGATGAAGACGTTAATGTGAATGTGCCCTCGTGCTTATAATAAATGTTCTTGAGTTTCGATCTAGCCTCTTCCTTTCTCCTCTTACTCTCGTCTGGACCGTCATAATGAAGCTGTAACGCCTTCATCGCCGCACGTCCACACTTGATATTGCGGAACCATGTCTCGGCCTCCGTATCCAGGCACAACTCTTTCAATAATGTCAATACCCTCTTTGAATCTAAATTGAACGTGAAACCTTGCAACGGCGCAATATGTATCTGCTGGACTTTCCGCTCAAGTTCTTCCCACTTCGGACATTCTTCATTTCCTTCTCAATGGCTCTCGACCAATGGTTAGTCCCCGTAGTCCGATCTGTTTCGTACGCTTCCTCCACGGACTTCGGGATCTCAATAAGCGGTGTAATGCTATATGTTACCATCGCGTCCGTGAAGCTCAAGCGGCAGGTATGATACGTGTTGGATGGATCGAAGGGGAAAAGAATGTAGCAGACCTATTTACAAAGACGACGCTTTCGAATGAGAGTAAGAGAAAGTTTGTTCAGCTTATATTCGATGACAATTCAACGCCACTGCCATGACGAAGGTTTCTTCTCGCGAAGTACCTCCTGGCTGAGCCATAACCAGGTCGGTGGGCCCAAGCTTACGCACTATCCCTTGTAAGCTTGCGGGGACTAGATTAGTTTCACTGTGGTGGGCTATTCTAGCCCTTTCGGCGAGTGGCGTCGGATTGCGGTCCGGATCGTTTCTGAGGAGTATCCTGTTATAGTTTTTACAAGCGATTCCTATTACCTTTTATTACTACCTTCTAATCTTTAGTGTTGAGTTAGCAGCCTATCATTAGCCTACATATACTATTATTAACCTACGTGCTTTGACTAGTCTAGTTAACCCTTTTCTATCCGGAGGATCGCCAAAAAATCGACAAAAAACACAAAAAAACACGACCATCTCAATAAACAACAAGCTGTAGCAACTCAAATACCTACCCAATTTAAACAAAAATTAAAGAAAATATTAATTTAAACACACTTGATAAGCTGCTACCATTAATAAATGGATTTGTTTACACCTGATGAAAATATAGGTCATTCCTACTCAGATAGGGGCTCTCATGACGATTTCGATGATGATGAGGATGAGGAGCATGAATCAGAGGAAGATGAGTTCCCAGGCGAAATCGCGCATGAAGGCAATAAATTTCAAGTTATTAGAAACGAATGGAGAGAGAGAGCCACGGTGGAGGATCGGTATACGGGCCATACTGATGGTACAGATTTGGTGTATGGGTTGACGTATCGTAGAGGGGTATTCCGATGGTGGACTGTTACGCTATTTCTCACCTATTCCTCTATGTTATAACCTATAAATATACAAACGAATCACTAATACTTAATATGAAAGGATTGTGTATTTAGAATGGTGTTTTTTGAGCTTGTTAAAAAGAAATTCTAAAATTGCTCTGCGCGACATTTCGCAAATATTGCGCAATTTTGCCAACATATGGTGTTTTCAAAACTTTGTATCTCACGATAGAAACATGCTATCACTTATTTGACACTTTCCCAACAAAGACAAAGCATTAAATTTTTATGTGACGAGTCGACTCAGGTCTTAGATGATTGTTTATCACTCCAACAAACATAACCTATTTGACCTAATTTTCTCGTAGAAAAATACGTAGAGCTAAATATTGGTTATTCCAAAATATCTCAACTTCTATTCAATCATATTGTAGATACATCTCAAACACAATGATAAGGGTTATGGGGTACTTGGAATGGTTAAAATTAAGTTTCTGGAAGTGAAGTGACAACATTTGACCAAATTGCGTACTAATTGCGTATCCGGATAGATAGGGTTAAGCATCCTTTTCCTTTTCCCATATCATTGCAATCTGCATGTGCAGTTGCTTTCCTACATGGTATATTGGTTGAACAGCAGTATCCTCTGGACAAAGGTTACACACACCTCACTGCTCTATGACCGGCTGAGATCTGAGATACGCGCGGTACATGTAAGTACAGCAAAGTTCGTCCAGTTATTAATCTACTTTATGCTGCAGCTAATCGTCGATTTTAACGTCAAGATTGGCATTGGCAATCCCCTGCCCCTGCGAGCAGGCCGGGACAGAGTAGGAGCTCATATTTGGCTACCTGAAAATGCTCCTAATTTAGACCGTAACCCTAGTCTCCCTAGCCCTACTTCAAAAAGCGCCCTAACCCTAATCCTAACATTAACCAACTTTTCAATGTAAGGAATTCTCCATTGCGCGCAATATGAACATCTAAAAGGCTTATCTAAACTAATAGACAACCATTACGATGCCAGCACTCCCTCTTTCCGCTGGGCGGACAAGATTGTGCTAGGGTCAAACTCCTCTGGAGTTTGGAGGGAGTGGCGTCCTTTTGACTCAATAAAACTATTACAATAGTTGGCGTATCATCCCTATGATAGTAGCTTGCATTAATTTATACGAGCTGAACGAACGCCCATTTTAACGGTACTTCTTGCTAGCAAGCTGTATTAACAATTTCGTTCCTCGGAGCCAATCTTTATTATCTTTCCAGTAAGAGTTCACAAGAGTGGTTTGGATACTATTTGCTGATGCGAAGTCTTGGCGACTCAAAGTCGCTACCATATTTTCGACTTCTTTCGTCGTATCACTAGTCAGTAAGCCACGCCCCATCTTCTTTACAAAAATGTTTACTCCCTTTCGTGCTTCACTAATCTGTTTCTTTTCCGTAGGTGAAATACAAAGTCCTTCTAAATTGTCCACAAATCCTAAAAGCCCCGTGGAAATCGCTCTCTGTTCGTCACTTAATTCAATTGCATCTAGGTTAAAAGTGGCGGATATTGGGGCAGCGCGGCTTTTTCGCATTGGTGAAACCACGGCTGCAGCTGTACCCGGTCTTGACGATGCATATGGATTGCTTGTACCAACATTACCGTACTGTTGTGCTAATTCTGGATGAGATGCTGAGGAAACAAATCCATCGCCATACTTGGAAACGGTTTTTCGGGCAGTAGCTATTTGTGATGTGGTCGCAGATTGGGGTTGATAATGTTGCTCTCGCGCAACAGGCTGAGATGAATGGGAATGTTGATAAGAATGATTTTGTTGGTTTTGATAGCCTGTATGACTTTGAATGGACGAGGGCTGAGACATCCCCACTGCAGCTGGGACTGGAGCCGGAGGTTGAGGTATATCCCAAGTTGTCTCACCAGTACTATCATTGTAATAATAGGTTTTTCCTGAATTGGGGTCGTGGAGTTCATGCCATCCAGCAGGTAACGCGTTAGACTACAAAGTTAAAATAAAGAAGTGAGAATCATTGTGATGATAGAGATTTGGAACGCAGATTATTCTGCCACACTGCTTGTCGACCGACCTGGTTTTGAGAAGATGAACTCGCAGTTGTGAAATTCTTTTTGCGTCTTGGCTTCTCTTTCGTGATTTCAGTCTGTTTATTTTGAACCGAGCCTCCTTTAGCTTGCGCAGAGACACCAACATTGACGATTTGGAAGGGATACGCAGGATTCGTATTACCAAAAGCCGCTTGACATCCAGCTCCACCTCCGTAAAAAAGACGACTTTTTAATTCAATGACTGATTTAGAGTCTCCTCTGTGAAAACAATTAATTGAAACACATTATTGATAGTAGAGAATTCACAGAAAGTTTAACTTACCGGCAGTATTTAGCAGCGGCTGAAAATAAACCTTGGTCGGCCAAATTTTTGGCATATATACCGAGTAATTCAGACACGCCATCGGGTATTTGAGCTTGGTTATCTGCTTGACAAAAAACAGTAACCTTCTCGACAAATGCGTGCAAACTAAGCAAATCGATTGAACCGCCCTTTAAATTTTTTCTCATGAGATGAAAAACGTGCAATATAGTGTAGACAGTTCCCAAACTTACATCTCTGCTTTCTTCGACTAATTTCTTCCAGTACCGCGACGAACTTTCAAGGTTAACACTGCACATAAAACATAATGACGCGGATTCCAGGTCATTGCTGTCTTCAAGACGCTTTCCCAACTCTGAACACAAGAACGAAAACTCCTCTGACCGTCCATAAGTCGACAATACTGCCAACGTTTGACGCCACTGTAACAAATCCGAACTGTCAACTAATTCAGCTAAGTTTCCTTTGATAATTGCACCAACTAGAGACAAATATGGACGTTTGGAAGTTTCACGCTCAAAAAACTTGACCTGTGTCTTTGCCCAGAGCTCCGCTCCCCCGCAAGAGGCAAGAACAAGAGCATCCGCAAGATTACCACTTTTGAAACAGCAGTCAACTGCTGCATCAAAGTTGCCTACGAGCAATGCCTCAGTGATAACGTTTTCAATTTCTTGACAAGAGGAATCAAGAATTTGTTGACGATTTGACCCATTTTGATTTTCGTTGAATTCGGATGCCCTTTGAGAAATTTCTTCAGGGTTGAAACCAAGATACTCAAGTAAAAGCTGACGAGCATTAGATTCAAAAATTATTTGCATGAAACCCCAAACTTGCATTTCATAGTCGTTCGTTGTCTCAGTTGCTTTCTTCTGACAAAATGCTTGATAATCGCCAGATGAGATTTCATTTTCGAAAGTCTGCGAGACTATTACTAATGGAGCATTTTCAACAACTGAAGAAATCTCAATCGTTCTATTTTTCTCTCCACCAAAACTCAGCAATCTTCCACCAAATCCAAAAGACACGCCCGTGTTTCCACGCAACCATTGCGGAGTCCGAATCGAATTTGGTCCTTTGTTGGAAAGACCGATAAGAGAGTGTAATTCAACTTTTCTATCAAATGAACATGTCGTCACAAGACCACGACGATGGGGCGACCATTTTGCGCTATAACGTTTTTCCTGAAATTCAACGCCGAGCATATTATTTTTAGAATTCATCGCAGTTCCTTCATTCGCGAGACTGTCGTTGGGTACTTCGTAAATAGGAGATGTCGAGTACAAATCCCAAACAATAATTCTGTTGTCTTTTCCACAAGATAAAAGTAAGGCAGAGTCGTGAGGACACCAGTCGCAACTGAAAATTCCCCCAACACCAGTCGCGGGAACTGTTGCATCAGAACTGGCTGAGAGAGTAGCAAATGCTATCGTGGTTGATGTACGTAGATCCCAAAGTTTCATTAGGTTATTGGAATCCTCTGCTGATGCGGTAAGGAGTTGAAGCCCTTCTGTCGGATGCCACGCTATATCTGAAACGCCTCCATTTGACTCGCACCTTAATTCACACCAAGGTTTCTTTTGTTTTAAGTCCCAAACTGTAACAATTCCACTACCACTCGAAGACGCTAGGATATGTGCAACCTGTGTATTCCAGGCTATTTGTGTTACCCCTCCAATAGATCTCTTCTCAGGCATAGACGAAGGTGGAAAAACATTTGGTTTCGACAAATCTTCTAAAGATGATATCAACACTTGTCCGCTAGCACTTCCAGATGCAAGTAAGCTGCTGTCATGGGGACTAAACGATATCGCAGTGACTGCACCACCGTCATGATTGGTAATTAATTTTGCTTCTGTATCATCGCCACTGAATACATAGGCGTTAGCAAAAGAACAGCGTAAGCTTAAGTACATTCTCATGTGCGGAGTGACCCCCAAATTACGTACCGAATAACACCAGCGACATTCCACAACTGAACTGACCCATCCGACATACCGCCAACGATTATGCCCAATTCAAATCCCCCATCAGACGACCAGTCTATAGAGGCAAAGCGAGAGCTAGTCTTTACTTTCCCCAACAACGCGGGTTCTTGAGTCCCGGCGATGTCAAAATCATACAGTTCCAATTCCCCACCGTAGTCGTCAAATCCAATTCCTCCAGAATCCTACAAAATTAGTTGAATATCATAAATATATTAGAAAATAATGTAATCATCATTTATCAAAAACTGCATATCACATAAGCACGACTAAGAGGGCAGAATGCCAATGACATCTGGTATTCTCACTCATTGCACTCTCGCATGCACACATTTCTCATAATACCAAATGCGTGATTGGATTTTCCGAACGCACCTTAGCTCCAAGTGCCACAATATCGCAATGGTCCTTAAATGGACTCCAAACTACGACTGCGCTCCTATCCTGAATTGAAATTACTTTTGGCATGTCGGAGGTTCTAATTTTCAACGTGGAGAGTTATGTGTGTGTGCGTGTGTCAAAATAATAGTTTTGGTGATCTTGGGGCAGTGACAAAAAATAAGCGAGCACGAAAAAGTTACCGTAGGCCGTAGAGGACCGGTGACCGACCGGTGAATTCATGTAGATCTACTGCTCGTGTAAGCAGCGTATCTTTCTGCTTTTCAACTTTTGTCTTTTTTGTTCAGCGGACACTTTGAACGTCTAATGGGCTAAATCAAAATTGATCTGCCTGTACTCTGTACATGTACCACGTGTACAATCATTACATAACCATTTTTTTATGCGAACTTTCTTAGCATTGCCATTTGCCATCACAAATCTTGAACCACTGAACCACCCATCTCATAGTTTTCATTTTTTTTCTCGAGACATGATAACATTTCACAAAATCAATCCAAAAGTCAGAGAATCAATAGTAAATAGTACATGACATAACATTCCTGTAATACATTCAATAACGACGCAATAACTTACCGAACATTAACCATCATTTCGAAATATGTCCAACAATACTATCCTAAGCAACGTGTATGTGCCAGTTTCTTCTCCTGGAAAAGCGATGCCACGGAAAAAGGCCGGGAATGAGGGTGGACGCACTCATCAGTCGTTGAGACAGGCCCATTTCACAACAGATTGTTTCTCGAATGCAAATGGATCGTCATTGGTGGAACTTGGACATACGAAGGCTGTGTGTATGGTGTTTGGACCGCATTCTGTGGATGATGCTGGTGGTGACTTTCATTCAGATGGAAGACTGAATTGTGTGGTATCCATGCCGTTGTCTCCGTCAGATCAAAACAATCGTCAAGCGAGGGCGACGTTAACGAGTGATGAAGCGGAATTATCGTTGAATTTGAAAGATGCAGTTTCATCCAGCTTGCTTAATTTGGAGAAGTATTCAAAGAGCGTCATCGATGTGAGAGTAAAATTGTTACAAGACGATGGAGGGGCTTTGGTGGCATCAATAATTGCTGCTTCATTAGCTCTTGCTGATGCTGGTATTGAATGCCTAGATTTAGTCACCGCCTGTCACGCATGTGTGGTGCCGGGTGATCCGGAAACTTATGGTCATGATAGAGAAATGTGTCTGCTTGATCCGACTAAAGAGGAATTAAATGCAGCATTAGGCACAGTTACAGTTGCGTTGATGCCAAATATGAAAGAAGTAACGTACTGGGATCAGTCAGGTCGATTAACAAGTGCTTCATCATCGGCTGCAATAAGCCTATGTCGCGATGGTACTGGCGCAATGAATGAGCTCATGCGATCATGTCTAATGATGTCTAATCCAGATTCTTCCTAAAATGCATTACGATGATTAACGTGATATCGGATTGTAAATACAATTTATATTTCATTGAACACTTTAGCAAGGTTTCGCATTGGCAATGTACATATGTTTCAATTAAGAAGGTTATCTGAATATATGCATAATATTTTGTTGAGGTTTGTTCACTATTACGAAAATTGTAATTCGTGGTCAAAACGACGCGGATAGTGGATATAACAAAAGCTGTAATGCTTTCTCAAGGTTTTGTATGGAACGGTATCGAATATGTTATATGCATTCCGTCCACATACGTTTTGCAAGTGTTTGTAACCATTTTTTAGAACATACTGATTTCGATGTCGACGGACTTTTATTGGCAAAATTGAATGATCCCTCATTTTGCGAAAAGTTGCCTTCTGTATTGCATGATGTGGCAAATTCGGAGCCATCAATATGGAAATACACACGAATACTGGTTTGGTGAAAAGGGGTTTTCGAACGTCGGCACCATCTACTTTCACCCCTGTGCAATTCTGGTGAATCTAATCCGTAGCTGTATCGGCAAATCTTCTCAGTCTTTATTAATAATCGCTTGATTGATAAATTGTAAGCTCAACATAATAGTGAACAGAAATACGTCCTACAATATCTTTTCACCGACATTCTTCACTGTCTAATCCTTTTCTCGCCAAAAATTGCATAGGCGACAATTGAAGCATTTCAGTGTATTCTCTTCAAGCGTTAACCATTCTAGTAAAATACTTAGATGTGCCAATTCCTCGATGCAGTAGTTGCTTTTGTTTACGAGGAACTTGTAGCGTCTACTTTCTCTTGTTTTCGTAACTATAGCTACAGCTATTATTCACGAACCATTCCTTGCTAACATGGACCCGCATGTTACTACCACCTAGGTAGTATTTAGCCACACTGCCGTTAGTAACACATGACGATACAACGAACGCCGACGTGTCACTCCAAGACTAGCGGTCACTACGATAATCTCATAATTATTATAAGCTGTATTACTAAGATGAAGCTATGGTCATTAAGATCAGCTTATAATAATTGATTTTGCTTCAGGTTGAACTAGATATGCGGCGTCGGTTTCGATGACAAGAATCATGTCGCTGGCGTGATATCGCAGTATAGCTTCTTGATTGGTCGCGAGGAAGTCGAAAAAGCAACCGAACCGACACTCAATGAAAAACATACAAAACGAATTCAATCCATCTCCGGTACCTTCAACTATTACTCTCAAATCGACCCCTGTATAAAGACAGCATTGAATGAGATTGCCCACGAACAAGCGAAACCGACATTGACAACAAAACTAGATATGCGGCGTCGGTTTCAATGACAAGAATCATGTCGCTGGCGTGATATCGCAGTGTAGCTTCTTGATTGGTCGCGAGGAAGTCGAGTAAGTGATCGGATCGACGTTTTGTTGTCAATGTCGGTTTCGCTTGTTCGTGGGCAATCTCATTCAATGCTGTCTTTATACAGGGGTCGATTTCAGAGTAATAGTTGGAGGTACCGGAGATGGATTGAATTCGTTTTGTTTCTTTTTCATTGAGTGTCGGTTCGGTTGCCTTTTCGACTTCCTCGCGACCAATCAAGAAACTGCACTGCGATATCACGCCAGCGACATGATTCTTGTCATCGAAACCGACGCCGCATATCTAGTTCAACCTGAAGCAAAATAACGAGCCTCCGGATGGCTTATCCTTACGAACAAACCAGCAACAACAATCAAAACCAACGCTCCAATTCTTTTTAATGTGCTCAACCATTAAAAATGTCGTTGCATCCGCCGCCGAAGCCGAAATCGCAAGCATCTACCTAGGATGTCAACGCGCATGCCCAATCAGAATACTGCTAACAGAACTTGGCCATCTCCAACCACCAGATGGCACACCTATCTTTACAGACAACCGCACAGCGAAAGGAATTTTAACCTCCCTATGTCGACAGAAATTATCAAAAGCATTCGATATGAGATATTATTGGATAAAAGATCGTATCAAGCAAAAACAATTTAAACTTTTCTGGAGACCGGATGTCGATAATATGACCGATTACTTCAGCAAACATCATTCGCCATGGTATCACAAAAAGATGCGGTACAAATATTTACAAAAACCTCAGGATGCGCATGTGGATGTGTAAATGAGGATACACACACGGTAAAACTGACAATGCACATGAAACCGAACGAAACACATGCGAACTAACGCACATATACATGTTCGAATGACAATACACATACAACCTTTCGAAACGCATTCGTGGATGCACATACATCTTGACCAACCACAAATGACGCACGGCAGCGTGCGAGGGTGTGTTACTACCACCTAGGTAGTATTTAGCCACATTGCCGTTAGTAACACATGACGATACAACGAACGCCGACGTGTCACTCCAAGACTAGCGGTCACTACGATAATCTCATAATTATTATAAGCTGATCTTAATGACCACAGCTTCATCTAATACCGCAATCTCATATTTTATATAAATGGATTTGTCTTTGTAATGTTTGTCTGAGCACAGGATTTTGTCGCTATTGTTTTTTTGCTGAGCATAATAATGATTCAATGTATTCACCACATACGCCAATTCCAGACGCAACATAAAGTAGATTCTTGTCAAGTATGGATGCTTCGCAGAGAAGCATTTCTCGGCGGGGACGTCAAGCAACAATTACAATGCCAACCGGATTGAATTCTTTTAATCAAACAGAACGGTAAATTTAGAATACAATCTTTGTCTAAGTAACGTCACAAGTAAAACTGCAATCCACTCTGTAAACGCAAAACATCGTCAACTATTGTATGATGTTTGTTTTCGTTTTCACTTGAGTGTTGTTGAACTAAGCAAAACGATTATGTTTATTTATCATACTGTAAACATAAGGAACAATTATTGTAGAACACTCTAACAAAAACGTTTGACTTGTAATATCGGTTGAAAATATAAAACATTATGCGGACAAATAGCCAAATGACTAACACAAGCACCGAACTTCGTTGATATAAAGAACCATACTAATGTAGAGGGATGAAAATAAGCGTAATGCACAACTAAGACCAAATTACTTGAGACATATGAAATCTTGCATCTTGTAATTGCATGATTATCACTTCAAACTATACCAAGATAAGGTAGTTCAACATACGCGAAATATCGAATTAGATCTTTTTATAGATGATATTACGAGAGATGCAGCCACTCCAGTGAGGCCGGATTTATTTGACGTACCAGAATCGGAGGCATTGGAAGCTGAAAGAGCCGAGAATTTCCATAGTGTGACAGCTCAATTACTATTTATTTCGCGAAGGTGTCGTTTAGACATTCAGACGGCGGTAGGGTTTCTCACTAAGAGAGTGTCTTGTCCTACAGTCAAAGATTGGTCAAAACTCAAGAGAGTTCTTCAATATCTCAGGGGTACGGCTGATGATATACGCAAGATCATGGGTCGATGTATTGTATGGAGTACACTCAGATAGCAAGAGCCACACAGGTGGATGTATTTCTTTCGGGTGGGGAGTTTTTGCGACAAAATGCCAAAAACAGAGACTGAATACGAAAAGTTCCACAGAGGGTGAGATCGTAGGAGTTAGTAATTTTTTGCCGAATATGATGTGTGTTAGCATGTTTTTGGAAGCACAAGGTTTTACACTTGAAGAAAATATCTTATACCAAGATAACGAGAGTGCTATGAGAATTGTACTATATGGAAAACGATCATGCAGCGCGAAAACAAAGCACATGAATCATAGATACTTCTGGATAAAAAATAGACTCGAAAAGGAGAAAATAAAAGTGAAACACTGCCCCACAGACAAAAGGGTGGCAGATTTTTTTACAAAACCGCTACAAGGATCCCTTTTCCGAAAATTCAGAGATGTTATACTAGGGTACAAGCATATCACAAGTTTATATCACAATACCGAAGAGGACTCATCGACAGGAGCGAGTTGATGGAAGTCATAATGGTGTCAATAATCGTCCGTCTGTCGATACATGTCGTCCAACTGTTGTGACATGGGCTGATGTGGTCAGAGGAAAAGTAAATGATACTTGATCAAAGAGATGAGAAATACTCTCATTCAATTCGATCAATCCTAACTAGACTCAACCTGTAGAGTTACGTTTAGGTTCAGTTGACGGATTATATTATAGACAGAATTATACTAGAAGCTTATTGCTTACGTTGTATCTATATATAGAGAATCAATCTTTTCTAACAGGTGGTGATGATGGTGTTGGTGTCGTTGACTTATTTTTATTACGTGACAAAATAAAGAATACAGTTGGAGCGGAGAAGGTTAAGGGATGCTGTGACAATGCACATGAATGATGATCGGTTCGAACAAGTAGGAACAGGAAACTTCGGAAGAACCACTTAACTAAGTAGGTGATGCACATGGAATGACGCATGAAAATGGTGTCAACGCTTCTCGTTTATTCTTGGGTTGTGACACCAGGAAACATTGTGACTAGTTTACAATTTTACAGAATTTAAAATAAGAAATAGTCAACTGAAATCAAGTTTGTTTTAGGAGTTATCACCTAAATCCACACGCTTCCTCTGCGCAAGAAACAAAAATAGTACTAAAGGAGTCCGAGAGAACCATTAACAAATGTACGTATAGCGCTATTTGATTGACCTCAACCTCGGCAACACTGACACCTTCTTCAGACCATGGCAGGGTCTACAGCGACGACAACTGCTACTGGTGCAGGAACCACCCTCAGGAGTGGGACGACGCTACCAACGGCAATTACAGGGACAGCAGCACCTGGAGCCGCAACCGTCGCAGCAATCGCCGGGGTATGCGGTGGAGGAGGAGGAGGAGGAGGATCAGGAGGTGGAGGCGGTGCCGGCGGTGGAGGAGCCGGCGGTGGAGGAGCCGGCGGTGGAGGAGCCGGCGGAGCACCTGTCGGAGGGGGAGCACCAGTCCGCTTTGCGCTCGAACCAGCAGCCCTCGACAACGCACCGCTCAACTATGCCACCAAGGCTGGATTCAAGAAATACGAACTGGCCACGGCGAAACTCAACAACGAGTTTAACGGGAAATCGACGAGCATGGCCCTATTCAAGGGCGACTTACAGATGCACGCGTCGAAGAACGGTTGGGACAACAACCAGCCCAACGCCGATATCATTCACATTACTAACCAAGCAGACACGAGAGTTTTCAACTTGGTGACTGAGTACAGTCAGCTCAGCCACGACGACCTCGTTTTCTGGGCTAACGTCAACATCGTTGGACAAGGTACCCGAGCTGCACAGAACAACGCCAACATGTATCGTTGTCTATACAACACGGCTACGCCTGAGCTACTCAGCAGGCTCTACTTGAGGCTCATCTCCATCACATCGGTGAGACTCCAATCGCCGCAATGTATTACAAACAAATGATGGGATTCGCCA
>Ga0209092_10003291_pt1 | contig 14114 bp, 19 predicted proteins | sample FraStrMetagenome_FD_187446 | JGI IMG/M metagenome (GOLD analysis project Ga0209092, IMG submission 187446) | Marine eukaryotic phytoplankton communities from Arctic Ocean - Fram Strait ARC3M Metagenome (SPAdes) (version 2) | ecosystem: Environmental > Aquatic > Marine > Oceanic | place: Fram...
AATTAGAAGCATTAGATTACATGGATTCTGCTGACGCACTATCTACATTATTTGAAGGTGAGATGGAGGTCTATTCATCTACTGTTGAAAAGCAAGAAGATGCATGGATGGAAGTCGGAGAAGTAAATGAAGAATATTCAAAATATGGAGGATTTAACTCCAAGTTTACAACAATGGGTTGAAACAAATAAAAACCAACCTATATAACTATAAATTAATAATAAAAAAGTAAAACAATGCAAAATTTAATTGATCAGATTACAGAAGTAATCACGAACATCCAGGAAGACGTTACTAAATTCGATGAAAAAGGTAACAAGGCTGCTGGAACAAGAGTAAGAAAAGGAATGCAAACTATCAAAGGTTTAGCACAAGATGTAAGAGTAGCTGTAAGCGCAAAGAATAACGCGTAAGTAGAATTAATGGACTACGAGACCTAAACTCGTAACTGTTCTTTGAAATAATTGGAGGCATTCAAAAGGTTGATCCCCTGATGAATGAGTGTATGGCCGAAAAAACCCTGACGGAAGGAGGGGTTAAGGCACATCAGACACCGGACAAGTTTCGGCTTAGTTGCAAAAGTGAGTAACTAAGACTCGACAGAGTAGATGATGGTAGATCGGGAAAAGATAACTAAACTAATCTTTCCAAGAGCATTGCAAGTACCCGAGAGGAAGCCTTGCCTAAGTGACCGAACATCCTGTCTTATTAGGGGATAAGGTACAATCAAAGCCGTTGTGGCACTACAACGAGATTAACCATCTTGAGTAGAACTTGAATTAATAGTAGAGTTGATTGGTATGCAGTAATCATTACAATAAGCCGATTTTCTAGAGCTAGTATACTCTAGTACACGTCCCTCCTTTTTTAATAAAACCAATAATGGGGGATTAGCTCAGCTGGCTAGAGCGCCTGCCTTGCACGCAGGAGGTCATCAGTTCGACTCTGATATTCTCCACTATAAAATAATAAGGGATAATTTCACAGATTCGTTCCACTATATAAAACGCAACAGTATTACCTCCCTTTAAAGCCATCTTCGGATGGCTTTTTTATGACTGAAACTTTCTAATATTGGTAACTATAACTAACCAACACCCAAGCGAAAGTAGCTCAGCGGTAGAGCATCACCTTGCCAAGGTGAGGGTCGCGAGTTCAATCCTCGTCTTTCGCTCAAATGGCCCGTTCGTCTAACGGTTAGGACGCCAGGTTTTCATCCTGGAAATAGGAGTTCGATTCTCCTACGGGCTACTAATCTCAGATAGATATATAACTAATATGAACTATGGCTTAACTCCATTGCAACGTGCAAAATGGACTACCAAGAAATGGTACCGTCAACTCTTAAGAAAAATTAAGAGAGCGCCCCTAGTCAAATGGGATAGTTATATCGATGACATCTACATACTTCACCTAGACCATCGTACAGATCGTTATGGTGTTCTTAATAAAGAACTTGGCAAAATTAGAACTGAATCCGGCACTTTAGCAGATTCAGCTACATGGTTTTCCGCATATCAAGATATAGTTAGTTATCCAAAACACTGGCATATTGATGAATATTCTTTTGATTATCATTGGGTAGTAGATCCAGATCCTTGGTTTATGAGTCATATTGATTCTTTAGCAGATGAAATGATTCAGTGCTCACCAGCAGAAACTGCAATCTCAATAGGTCATTTACAAATGTGGAAAGAGTTTTTAGCATCAGATGCAGAAACAGCAATGTTCTTAGAAGATGATATTTATTTTGATTATCAATTTGAAGAGAGGATTAACTCTATCTTTCAAGATGAATTACCTAAAGATTGGGATATGCTTTACTTAGGAGCACTTCCATGCTATCATGGATTTACTTGGGATCCACATTCTAAAAATCTAATTAGACTCTATAATGGAGTTTGGTGGATGTCTTCTTATGTCTTAACTAGAAAGGCAGCACAAAAACTGGTAGATAGTCTACCAATCGTAGGACCTGTTGATGTATGGATCAATTATCAATTTGAAAATATGAATACCTTTATGACAATTGGTAACCTAATAGAACAAACAGGAGTAGAAGATTCAGATAATACATACTCTTTTGTGCAAGAATTTTATTAATGAAATTATACGTTGCACCTCCAAGAGGTAAATTAGAAAAGATTGCTTATCAACAATGGCTTGAAACCTATGGCCATGAGCCTATCTGGTTAGATCTAAGACGTAAAGTAAAAGGACCTCTAATTTTATGTGGAGGAGCAGATATAGGTAAAGATCCAGATCGAGATGCTAAAGAATTTATTTGGATTCAACAGGCATTAGATGGCGATCATAAAATTCTAGGTATTTGTAGAGGCATGCAAATCTTAAATGAATTCTTTGGCGGTACGGTAAATAATATAAATGAATCGATCGTAGAAGATCATAAAGCTGGTAACTTTGCAGAAGATGTAGACCATAGTGGAAAACCATCCCAATACCATATCGTAGAAGATCTAGAAGGTAATTTAATTAATGTCAACTCAAGACATCATCAATATTGTGATAAAGTAGCAGCCAATTTTAAAACTACACACATTTCATATCCGTCTAATTCTATTATCGAAGGCTTCTCAGATGAGAGTAAAAAGATCTGGGCAGTACAATGGCATCCAGAAAGAATGGAGTCAGATAATAATGAATATCCCCTGTCAGTATTATAGATATGAACTTGGAAGAGTCATATCATAATGCATATCAATTATTATTAGGCAAGACTACTTACGATAAACTAGCTGAACAAGAAGAGTTTTATCTACCAAAAAACCACGAAGATCCTAATATGTTGCTAAAACACTTTGAAGATACCGAGGAATATGAGAAATGTGCAAAAATAATGAAACTTTTTGCAAAATAGTTGCCTCTAGATTTTTTTATGTCAGATATTTTTCGTATATTAGTACTGTAATTAAAACAAACAAATAATATGAAAAACAATTTTGAATATCTAAGTCCAAGAACTAAAGACCTCCTTTTGATGGGGGCAAAGACCACTGGAAGCTTTCTAGAAGGTTACGATTATATTTATGAAAATTTATATGTCAATGAATCAGACTCACTCTATGAGTTCTGTAAGTATATTGAGAATGAGATCGGTGGAGCTGGTCCTGTTAACATCCAAGATCTTTGGTATGCATTTAACCATCCACAAGATAAAGATGCTCAAAGTATTGCAAAGCATATTAAGAAAATGATGGACGAAATTAAATCCTACTAAAATAAACTATATGAAAAAATTAAAAGCAAAACTATTAACTTACCTATTTACTGATTGGGTAAAGACAGAAAAAGACGTTGAAACATTATTACTCACAAGAGATATGATAACTAAGCGTAAAGACGAAATCGTCGGGCACACGCCAATACTAGGTTTTAGAATGCATACTAACAACGAAATTAAATAATATGACAAAACTACAAACTCTTCGATGTGTTGAAGTAACTTCTCAAACACAAGCAAACAATGGAACTCAATGCTTCCATGACCCTATCACAAATACTGATTATCTTTCTTATGAAAACGGATATGTACGTAGAGCCTACACAAGAGGTTATACAACACCGAGCGGTTACAAATATAAGAATAGAGCAATCTATCAATTAAATCCTACTAAACTAACTCCACGTTTTAGCTCATGGGATGGTAGCAGATATTATGAAAAAGAAAGACTAATGGTAATGGATTCAGCAGAAAGAATAGAAATCTTAGCTAAAGCTGTTGTTAACTATCGTCAAACTTTAAAGAAACAAAACCAAGTTATCGCGTATAATGATTAACTAATTGAACAATTATGCATATACAGATTTGGATAGGTAAAGATTACCTAGAGCAACTTAATAAAAACATTAATTCACCACTAGTATCTGACGATATATGGGATAATACTGTAGAATATACAGATGTTGTTGTTATGGAAGGTCAGATTCAAGTAAGTATTAAGTATGATAAATATGTTGAATTAACAGACAAAGGGCTATTAATCGAATGGTCCGGAATAAACCAAGAATAATTATGATTCCAAAAGAAGGTAGAGTATTAGTAGATTTTTATGCCACATGGTGTGGACCATGTAAAATGGTTGCAAAAACATTAGATCAATATGCAGAAGAAGTCAGTGAAGTTAAAGTAGTAAAAATTAATGTAGATGAAGAGGCTGATATAGCATCTGAATACAATATTAGATCTATCCCTACGTTGATATACTTTGAAGATGGTGAAATTATTGAAAGACAAACTGGTAATGTTGCATTATCAAAAATAAAGGAATTAACAAAAGTATAAAATATGAGATGGTTTACAGACACATTTACTTATTGGAGCGAACTAGCAGCAGAGATTAGAATCTGGTGGATCTTTAGATCTACATGTAGAAAGCCAACTAACGTAATAAAACTTAATGAGAATGACCTACGAGTAGATTGGTTAGGTAGAATTTATGGCGTAGTAAATATGCCAGATGAAGTAGTAGGTGCAGCTCCGCAAGTTCAACAAGCTTACGTACTACAGCAAATTAGCAAATGGGGACCTCTCACTACAGAAATGGGACTTGCAGATATTATCTTTCCAGAAATTGATAGACTTGCAGGTACTAATTCATACCTAGTTGTTATGTGGCCGCAATATGACGCATTAGGCGTTTGGTACATTCTAGGTAATATTATTAAAACAGCAGTAGTTGGTTTCGGATTATTCTTATTAGCTAGAGTTATTTGGGTGAACTTCCATCATATAACAGATGCATTTTTTAGATTACTTGAATTAGCAGGAATATAATGGCAGAAATAGAAAGAGTATCAGAAAACGGATTACGTTTTTATCAGGTAACCGAAGGCGGCGAAGTAATTGCAAAGCTACCATCGGTTACTACAGTTTTAGGGCAAACCAAAGATATGTCTGGCTTAGCCAAATGGCGTAAAAGAGTTGGTGAAGCTGAAGCAGATAGAATTTCAAATCTTAGTATGTCTCGTGGTACTATCATGCACAGACTAATTGAACTATATAAGACTAAGACTTCAGGCGAGTCTATGGAAAGACTTGCACAACTAAAAGAAGTTGCTAAAGATGATGATGAAGTAAATGAGTTTAAAGATAATGAGAACGGAGCACTTTATTTAGAAGAGGCTTGGAAGTTCTTTTACAAATTCTGGTCTAACTCATCAGATTATTTCGATCAAATCAAAGAAGTTATTGAAGCAGAAACTTTCTTGTGGACCACTAAAGCTGGTGGTTGGGCAGGAACTGTAGATAACATTTCAACTATGGTAGATGATACGGTAAAAATCATTGACTATAAGAATAGTAGAAGGCCAAAGAGAGAGGAATGGGTAATAGACTATTACTTACAAGCATCAGCTTATTTCATTGCATGGTGGTCTATGACTGGCAAAAAGGCTAATGGTGCTGAGATTTGGATAGCCAATGAAGATGATAATTTACCACAAAAATTTACACTTACTCAGTCAGATTTAGAGTTTTATGCGAAGCAGTTTATTAAACGTAGAAATATGTTTAAAGAAAAGCATAATATATAATAAATATGGCAGTAGAGAAGAAAACACAGAATTATTCGTTAAACGATAAGTATTCGTTTAAAGGAACTATAGGAGATGCACATAAAGTAGAAAAGAAACCACCAAGTGTGGTTAGTCAAATTCTAACTGGTTGGGGCAATTTAGTAAAATCTCACTTTGTAGAATTAGCTCCTGAATTAAAAGCACAGAGTTCTAATCGTTTATTGATCTGTAACTCTTGCGATATGAGAAACGGGGGAACATGTAATCCAAGTAAAACAGGAAAACATGTTAAAACTGGACAAGAGGTTAGGGGTTGTGGCTGTAGATTGGCGGCTAAAGCACTTTCACCAGGTTCAGTATGTCCATTGGGGAAGTGGTAAAACAATAAAAACTAAATTATGTTTAAAACATTAAAAAGGAATTTCCTTCCATTCATTATAGCCTTCTCGGCTTTATCGGTGTCAGCATCAGCAGCATTTTATTCAGTTAGTGGTTTAAGTAAACTATTTGCCGGAGCTTCATTTGAAGTAATGGTAATGGCTGGTTCATTGGAAGTCGCAAAATTAGTAGTAGCATCTTTATTATATCAATATTGGGACACTATTAATAAAGGCCTAAGAGCTTATCTTTCGATAGCAACAATAATCCTAGTGCTAATTACATCAATGGGTATCTATGGATTCTTATCAGCGGCCTATCAAGAAACTTACTCAAAACTATTAATTCAAGAAAATGAAATAGAGTTTATTGAAAACAAGGCAAAGTTCTATGAAGCAGATCTTGTAAGATACGATACAGAACTTGCTAGAATTAGTGAGAATATTAATATACTATCAAGCGCGAAAGCATCTGGTATACAGGTTAGAGATACATCATCTACTACTGGATTTAGACAGACTATTTCTACTACAGAATTAAGAATGGCACAAAAGCGTATTGAAGTTGAAGAGGCTAATCGTAAAGAAGTTCAAGTCAAAAGACAAGTCGCAGCAGATAGTGTACAAGTATTTAAATTAGAAATATTAAGCCTACAAAATACATCTGAAACCGCCGGAGAATTAGGACCACTACAATACTTATCAGGTCTAACAGGAACTCCAATGGATAAGATTATTAACTGGCTTTTATTAGTTATTATCTTTGTATTCGATCCACTAGCAATCTCATTAGTAGTTGCAGCCAACTTTGCATTTGATCAGGCAAGACTAAAAGAAGAAGACGATATTGAATTTACTTCTAGAGATTCTGTTTGGAATGATCTAGACGACGATGATGAAATAGATCCTCCAAATGATGAATTAGTAAATGCTGCAGAAAGGTATAAAGAAGAAGTTGGTTATGTAGATGATATTTTAGATCAAGGTACGCTAAGGCCAGATAATCCTAATGTAAATGCAATGGATGTCACTATGGATAAACAAAATGCGGAAGCATGGGGTGAATTAGCAGATGAATTAGCTAAAGGTATTGCAGAAGATAATCCAGATGATGAGTACGGAGACCTACCATGGGAAAAGGATCCAGAGGTTCAAGACTTTTTAGAAAGAGCAGATGCACCCGGGCCATACTCAGAAGAAGATGATAAACTCCATACAGTTGGTGGTTTAACTAATGACAAAGAGGGTAGTTTTATGAAATTCCAAGACAAAATGGAAAAGGATCAACCAGAATATGATGCCTATGTAGATCGTCATGAACCTGGTAGTTGGTTAAAGACACCACCTGAAGAAGAAATTGAACCAGAAGAAGAGTGGGATGAAGATCATGCACTAGACGAAGTACTTAACGATATGGTAGCTGATATGACTCCAGATGAGATTGACGAAATTGCTAATAGTAAATTTGAAGTTGAAGATACTTATGGCAATATAGAGGTTATTGATCCACAGGAGGTTAAGCCAGAAGTAAAAACTACAACAGCTAAACCAGTTGGTAAATCTAGTTTTACTCCGAATGAACCAACATCAGTTGGAGTAACTGTTAAAGATATTGTAGAACCGGTAACTTCAATCGTTGAGAAAATACCAACACCACATTTACCAGATGAAGCCAGAGGCGTGGAACCGCCGAGTGAAGATGAATTATTTGACCAGGCTATGAGAGAGCAAGCAGAGAAAGATAAGCAGGACTTCTTAAAAAAGAGAGATGGTAAATAGAATAAAGATACACTTAGAAAAGAAGTTTATTACGAAGCCACTTGATAGAGAAACTCTACTTAAAGTGGTTTCTTCAGAACACCCTAGTGTATTACATAGATTGTATCTAATAGCAAACGAACTTAAAGAGATACAATACTTTATGGAATTAGAACATGATTCTTTAGCTTGTGTTGCAAAAGTACATAGTACATTTGCGTATCATGGCAAGGCTAGATCCCAAGCGGCTGTAGCATCTTATATGAAAGACAAATTAAAGCAATCACCAAAGTATAAAATAATATTCCGTATTTATGAAAAAGTAAGTCAAAAAGTAGTATTTGAATTCGCACATACGACTACAAATAATATTGATTTAATAAATACGATAAATAAATTAGAATTAAAAGCAAAGGATATATGTCAAAACAAAGTAGATACGTATTAAAACAAGGTCATTCTGGTGAATTAGTAGAAGCCATACAGGATAAACTCGGCCTAAGAGTAGATGGAGTTTTTGGACCTAAAACTAGAGATGCAATCCAATCTTATCAAATTATGAAAGGTTTAAAAGGAGATGGTATTGTAGGTCCAATGACTTGGAAGAAGTTAGGACTTAATCCTCAAGAATTAGAAGCAGATACAGATATTACAACTGGTGCTACATGGATTGAACAACATCCATTACCAGATGGTGAATATGTAAAAGAAGAGACTGCAAAGAAATGGATCTTCATTCATCATACTGCCGGTAGACATAATCCATATAAAGTAATAGACCAATGGGGTAGAGATCAGAGAGGTAGAATTGGAACTCATTATGTAATTGGTGGACAACCAGCCTCAGGTGCAGATGAAACTAAATATGATGGTAGGATTTTACAAGCATTTAAAGATGAGTATTGGGCATACCATTTAGGTAAGACAAAATCTGGTAAAATGCATAGAGGTAGTATCTCTATAGAAATCTGTTCAGCTGGTAGATTAACAGAGAAAGACGGTAAGTATTATACTTGGTATAAATCAGAAGTACATCCAGATCAAGTTTGTACATTAGAGAATTCCTATAAAAATACTGTACATTTTCACAAATATTCTGATAAACAAATAGAATCTTTAAAAGCTTTACTCATATTACTATCAGAAAAGCATGACATTGATTTACAAACTGGTATTATTGCAGAATTAAAAAGAAGAGTAAATGTAGGTAATCCAACACCTAATTTAAAACAAGTTGGATTTAATCAAGCGTTTGAGTTTAACGAATCTGCATGTCAAGGTAAGATAAAAGGCCTTTTAACACATGGTCAAGTTAGAACTGATAAAGATGACGTACAACCTCAACGAGAATTAGTAAATATGTTATTAACACTTTAAATTAAAATAAATGAAAATTGAAGTATCGAATGGTGAGATTATGGACAAGCTCACAATATTAGCTATTAAATTAGAAGAAATTAAAGATAAGGCTAAATTAGAAAATGTCCAAAAAGAATACGACACGCTAGCACCAATAGTTCATACGATCTACGAAGAACTAGGTGAAGAGTTAAAACCAGAATTACAGGCACTACATAAAGACTTAGGGGATATTAATAAGACCTTATGGAATATTGAAGACATTTGTAGACTACATGAAGCAAATGAAAATTTTGATGCAGCTTTTATTGAAGTTACTAGATCTGTTTATATTACTAATGACGAAAGAGCAGAAGTTAAAAAGTCAATTAACAAGTTAACAGGATCTGCATTAGTAGAAGAGAAGTCCTACGAAGAATATAAATAAATGCACCAGCTTCCTGGAAATAAGAGTAAAATATTAATTAAGATCAGTTGCCCAGCATTGGGTGATACTCTTTGTGCTACTCCAACTGTGCGTAAAGTTGCCCTATCTTATGGACATAAGGTAGATATTATGTGTAAACGTACAGATCTATTTGAAAGATCACCATACGTTGATAAGTTATTAAAGCACACAGACGAAGATCCAGAAGGCTACACCGAAATTTACGAGACTTACAATCATGTACTTATGACAAATAAGAATATGAATGTGAATGAGATGCGTGATAATAAGGTACAAATTAAACTAAGTAATTTTGAGGCAAGACAATTCCATGCATTAGGAGTAGGTATTACACTTTATCCTGAAGAAATGGAATATGATTACTTTCCAGAAGAACAGACAGAAGACTCTTTAAAGATAGATGAGAACTGTATTGTTATTCACCCTACAGAAAACTGGCCTAATAGAACTTGGCCACTAGAACATTGGCAAAGATTAGTAGATCTAATTAAAACACATACTGATATGAAAGTTGTGATGATTGGAAAAGCACACCGAGAACATGCCAGTAATGAAGAGGGTCATATCGTAAAGGGCTTAGTAAAACTAAATGGTGTAGATTACAATTACGGTGACGATACGCCAGGTGGTCAAGAGGATGCCTCTGTATTTAGGCCAATATCAGAACTCTACCATGTATTAAATAATGCATTCGGTTTAGTTAGTTTTGATGCAGGTCCAATTCACTTAGCAGGTTGTACAGACACTAATATCTTTCAAATAGGAGCATCGATTAGATGGGAAAAGACTGCACCTTATAGAGGTGGTACGCAAACCCATAAGTTTCATTTTGTAGGCGGAGACTGTAAAGCATTTTGTGCAACAGATCCAAAGTATTCAGTAAAACACTGGAAGTCTATTAATATGATGCCATATTATCCATCTTGTTTAGAAGGATATTCTGAATTTAAATGTCAACCAGGACCTGATGAAATGTTTAATAAAATAATGCAGGTCAAAAATGGGTAGATTTTTAGCAGTAGCAAGTTTTCACAATAATCCAGATGAACATATTAATCGTACATTTGAGAATGTTCTAAATCAAACACACCAAGATTGGTTATTAATTGTAGGTGATGATTTTTCAGATGATGTTGAATTTAAACGTAGATTAAAACGTAGGGTTGAAGAGGTTAATGATCCTAGAATAATCTATTACCAAGTAGAAGAGCGTAGAGAACTTTATCTCTATCAGAATATGTTTAATCATTATCAATATGATTATTATTTTGATTTAGACACAGACGATATTATAGATCCTAATCTATTTGAAATTTATTCAAATCATTTTGAAGCATATCCAGAAGTCATGTCCCTGTTTTCAGATGCACATCAAATAGGAGTAGAAGGAGAGTTACAACAATGGAGTTTAATACAACCAACTGAAGACTATTTTAAAGAGTGGGATTTTAGACACAACGACGAATTTTGGGATATTTACTCTTATCGAGCAACTCAAAGAATGTTTGGTTGTGGTAGAGCGATGCGTAGAATCACCGGTCAAATTCCAATTACTAAAAATTGTAAGACTGCAACTGATACATTATTCTTAATGTATAACTTAACAAGAGGCGCTCATTTACACATTCCTAGAAAATTATATACTTATATTAGAAGACCTGGCTCAGATTCTGGTACCATGTCAGAAGAGGAACATCTTGATTTTAATTTAAATGCTAATCAATATATGACACAGGATTTATATACAGATCTTTCAGTTTATAGCGATGTTTGGCATGCCACTTCTGCTATTTCTACATGTGAGTGGTTAGATAATGTAAATGAATTTAGTTTATTGACAAATGAAGATCTAACTGAAGAGCAACAATCTAAAATTAAGAATCTATATCCAGATAAGACCATTAAGTTTAACGCAGAACATGATAATTTAATTGTAGCATTTCGAGAAGGCAATATTATTTCTGGTCTTAAATATAAAAGACTTAGCGTACTGACATTTAATGATAATTACGGCACAGCAACCGAAGAAAGCTTTAATACATTTAATGATAAAATAAAGGGGCAAATAGAATCAGAATTTACAGGAGGCGATTGGTATACATTCTTTAGACAATGTCGATACACACATGATACCATAGGCACGAGAAAGCCAATAGATCCGCGTGTAGTCATTATCCTAAAAGATACTATAGATACTATAGAGGAAAGTGAGGCTATGGCAGAACTAACTCAGTCAATTAATAGATCAGGTAGTACTGCATATTTGATAGAATTAAAACCTACATGGGCAGATCTACCACATACACGACTCGGCGCACATAATGTTACAGGGCCTAATGTAGAACAGTTACGTAAATTTATAGAGGCTAAACAACCTGATATACTTTACTGGGACGGTTCGCACTATCTATCTAATTCTACAATTCAATGGTTAACAAACAACTATTGGACTCGTATTTCCTCACAGGAAATCTTAGGAGAAAATTTAGCAGAAGAATTATTAGAGGTAGCCATTCCAGAAGTCCCTAAATGTCGATTCTATCACAGATCTGGACCAGAAGTACATTGCGATATTGTAGAGGGTAATTGGCATGCAGAATTCTGGAGAGGCGGTAAAAAACATTGGCAACATGATTTAGCAACAGGACTATGGGCTCGTTATGCACAACAGTGGTACCAAGAGTGGGAATGCCGCATTTACAATACTGACACTGGCCACTTACAATATACTCTCAAACCAGATCTAACTCATTTTGGAGTACATTTAGAATCTAGCTCACTTGGAGATACTCTAAGTTTTATGGGACAAATAGAACAGATGAATTCAGAACGTGACCATGAAAGACTGGTAGTTAGAACTCATAAACAATTCTTATTTGACTGGGAACTATTAGCCACTCGTAATATTACAAAGTCTGAATGGAAAGATGGAATATATCCACAAAATCATCAAGGATTAGGAGTATTTCAAGGCGATGATGTAGTATCACATCCTGAAAAACACCCAAGAGATTGGAGAACTATACCAATGGGAGCAATTGCTGCAGATCAACTAGGAATTAAATATATAGAACGTAGACCTACAATGGCACCGGAATTTTACGAAAAACACCCAACTGCGGACGCGCGAGGTGTTTGTATTGCAACTGCATCCACAGCACAAGCAAAATATTGGAACCACCCAACTGGATGGCAAGATCTAGTTAATAAATTTAGGGATAAGAATATGCCGGTTTATTATATTTCTCGTGAAGATACAGAATTAGAAGGAGTAGAACATATTTCAGATTTAACAGATGTGGCACAGTATATGAGAACTACTAATAAACTAGTTGGAATTTCTTCTGGACTGAGCTGGTTAGCATGGGCATTAGATATTAATGTAGCAATGATTAGTGGATTTACATGGGAGTTCGTAGAATTTGATTGTGAAGTAAGAATCATTAATAAATCAGTATGCTCAGGCTGTTGGACATGGGCTAGATTTGATCGAGGTGACTGGAATTGGTGTCCACAAAATAAGGGTAATGAAAGACAGTTTGAGTGTACTAAGACAATAACACCGGAAGAAGTTTGGCAACAGCTTGAAACTTCAGGGAAATTCGGTATATAATGAATAGACAAAGTAAAGTAATATGCATATAGTAATCACAGGAGGGGCCGGTTTTATTGGGCACCACGCCGTTTGGCAAGCACTACAACGAGGCTGGAAAGTTTCAGTGTTAGATAATTTTTATACAGGTAAATTAGAGAGATTACTTTTACCTTCAGGTAATATACCAGGAGGGCTTACAGTTTATGAATGTGATGTAGCAGTCGGTCCGCTACCAGATATTAAGAATATTGATTACGTATTACACCTAGCTGCACCAGTTTCGGTACAGGAATCTATAGAAGATTGGGAAAAGTATTATCGAGGGATTAGGATAGGTAGTGAAAGAATATTTGATTGGGCAAAGAGCAATGGTTGTCATTCTATTGTAGCAGCAAGTACAGCTGCAATTTATGGTGATAATGAAGAAGTACCATTTGATGAAACTACAGCACCAGATCCTATGTCTCCATACGCTGAATATAAATTAGAAATGGAAGATATTTTAGATGCTTATCATAATAGTACAACACAGTGTGCAGCTTTAAGATTCTTTAATGTTTTTGGAGAAGGGCAACCAAATGATGTTGGCTATGTAAGTGCAATTCCTATCTTTAAAAAACAATTTGAAACATATCAGCCTATCACAGTTACAGGCGATGGTCTACAAACTAGAGATTTTGTATATGTTGGTGATGTAGTTGATGCATGTTTTGCAGCTCTAGCCAGACCTAATGGCGGTTTTGAAAGTATGCCTATTTGGAATGTAGCTTCAGGAGAAGAAACTCAGATTTTAGATATAGCTGAATCTTTTGGTGGAGAAATTGTACATGTAGAGGCTAGAGAAGAACCAAAAAGATCTCTTGCAGATATTTCATTAATTACACAGATGTTAGATTGGAGACCTACTACTAATGTTTTAACTTGGATTAAGGAACAGAAAGATGCCTAGAGCTGTCAGAACGACTGTATGCTCGGGATGTATACAAGATTTTCCTCATAAGGAAATGTATTTAGTCTCTAGATATATGAATAGGGGTAACCC
>Ga0209092_10003293_pt1 | contig 14108 bp, 15 predicted proteins | sample FraStrMetagenome_FD_187446 | JGI IMG/M metagenome (GOLD analysis project Ga0209092, IMG submission 187446) | Marine eukaryotic phytoplankton communities from Arctic Ocean - Fram Strait ARC3M Metagenome (SPAdes) (version 2) | ecosystem: Environmental > Aquatic > Marine > Oceanic | place: Fram...
GGCTTAAATATCTATGGTAACCTAATGTTAAACCAAACAACATTATACAGGAATACATTGTTGCACCAATAGCCCATTGTGTTGCTGTTGCGTACATAAACATAGGCACAATGGCAAGCATACTGGCGACTTGACCAGCGAATAGACTTCTTTGCATTCCTTTTTTACCTAATTGCATACAGCTATTTACCGTTACTTTTTTCGTTTCTTTCCGTTTCGAGGTTTATTGGTTCGAAAGATTTGATCTTCGTTGATTACTTTAAAGCGTATGCCTTTGCGTTTGCACCACTCTTGGGCCGCTGTCCATTTAGCGGCATTGATTATTACTTGGATTTGTTGCTGTTTGCCCCTAGCGTTTTCCATTGTGGTTTGATTTGACGGTTTGATTTCTATGAGTTCAACATGGTGTGCGCCGTTCTTATCTGTATACTGTACCATAAAGTCTGGTACATAGTTTGTATACTTGCCTGTTACGGGATTTTGATATGGGATTTTTACGTTCTCACTAGCCCACTTAGTTATATTAGGATGGTTATCACACATTCTCATGAATGCTAATTCCCAACTACTTCTATAATACGGAGCTTTGCCGCCGACATACTTAGGTGCGTTTACGACATCGTAAACACCCTGTGCAAATTTGCTCATGGCTGGATTAAGCCTGCTACCTTACTTCTGCTATTTACTCTAGGTACTGCAATGCCTACTCTGCTACCTGCTGGTCTCAAATTGTTCATTGCATTGTATGCGTCAACTGTTAAATTAAGTGAATTTTCGTTAATATCGAAATACTCTAATGGGTTTATGTTTGAAGCGGATGATACTGCCATTAACACATCTGCCATAGCAACTGCGGCTGGCTTTTTAAATCCTGATTTTTCTAGCTTGGCTTTAATCATGTCTAGTGTAGCAGGATCATATGATTTGTTTTCTTGCCTAGTTAAGTTTGCTAACATTTCTGAACTTGCTTCAGGTAATGGAAACTTAATTGTAGAATTTTCTAAGTATGCTACAAGTGTATTTTGCACTATACTGTAGCTAGTACTGTTGCCAAATGTATCGTATAAGCTAGTTGACATTACGCAGATCCCCCGCCGCCGAATTTACCGTCTAGAGACACTTGATTGTCATTATATGTATCTACCATTTTAGCGGCTTCAGCGTCAGTCATTGCTGTTTGTTTTACATTCTGGGGGAAACGTTCGACTCTGTCTGTGGGTGTTCCCATGAAGTCTTGATTTCTAGTTTGGTATGCAGGAAATTCCTTGCTGTTCTCACCTAGATTATCTGGGAATTCTATCTGTCTACTATCAAAGCGAGCTAAGTCTACGTCATCTAATTTAAAGTTAAACTTCTGATTAACTGTCATATTCTCAATTGCAAATTCAATATCAAATGTCCTAAAGGCTGAATCAGTAACATCTACATCGCCAGGATTAAAGTTAGTAATTTGAGGTCTAGACAATATGTACTCAACACCCTTACCGCCAGCATAGTTAATAATTCTAATACTTTCAATAAAATGTGCATCATTGGAGATGTTCAATCCAGCGCCGTTGCTGTCAAAAGAACTTGTCATAAATGTACTAGGGTTAGTTGTTACATCTTTATTAGAAGGAAACTGACCTTCATTAGATTTATCACGTTCGTCGCCCGTTCCGGCAGAGGTTCTGTTACGGGGCTCGTTGTAATGGTATGCAAAGTACTTCATGAACAATTGCAACCATTCGTTATTAACAGTGTCTACTACCGTTATATTACACGGCCCGTATTCTACACCTGTTTGTATAACTCTGCGATAGTTGTACTGTTTCTTTGTTACAGTGTTGAAACTGATTTCTGGAATCTTAGCTGACTGTACTAGCCCACTAATTTGAGTTCTGTATGCTGTGCTATCGCCGATTGTCGATTTGCCAATGAATGCGGGGTTGAAATTAAATTCAACAAACCCCGCAAACTTTTGTCTAGGTGGTGTAGCGTTCGGTTTAAACCTATCCGCGTTCCGCCAATCTTGAAGATAAAACTTCTTTCCGACTCTATCGGCCATTACGCTACCTCATCAAGCATTACTAATTATGCGCCAGTGCTGTTACCACTAGTTTGGTTAGCTGGTACTCCAACCGTAAACATATCACCAGATGCTTTAGATCCGTTAAGGTTGTTTGAAGCGTCTACGTGGATCGCATTATCATATCTGATAGTTAGTGTAACTAACTGCTGATCTGTTGCAGAGTAGTCGTTGTCACCGTATGTTACGTTAGTGATAAAGCAACCTTCTAGTTCCCACTGCTCTGTAGCTGACATCTTTTCAGAACCATCTAATACTTCAAGCATCATTGGGAATTTGAAATCCGATGCTGCCGCTGTAGTAGTTTGTTGATGATGATTAACCTGTCTAGTCACTTGCTGTCCGACTAGTTTAGTAATGTTGTTAGCAATGTCATCACGGATAGCAACGTCAATTGTATTCCATGTGTGCTTGCCTTGTACATATACTCTACTGTTGTATGAATGAATTTCAACTTCATCATATGTAAGTGATGGACGAGTTACAGATTGTATGTTCTGCGTCATTGTTTTGCTATCGGTTGAACCTGCGAAAGGTGTCAAAAACGATACACGGAATCTGTATTTTAACTTAGGCATTACTATGCCTAACGGTCCGCTATCACCAATCGGTACTCCGAATCTATTTTTTGTTTCTGCCATGTTGTTCTCCTAACGAACTTTGATAATTTCTATGCTAATATTTATCAATTACTTGCCAAAAACATAAACTCGAGTTTTAATTTAGTCAATTTGCAGTCAAAAAAAAGGGCCCTAAGGCCCTTTTTTACGTTAGTAACTAGTACTAAACTTACGATTGACCCAAAGTGTTCTGGATTCTAATCGGTATGTAGATGAATTCTACTGCCTTAACTGGCTGTATCGCTACGTCAATGTGTAACTCGTTTCTGTCAATTCTCGCTGGAGTATTGTTAGAACTGTCACATACTACTACGAAGTCATATAGACCACGCTGTGATATCAACTCGCCTAAGAACCTTTCAACTACGCTTCGTGCATTATCACGTGTAACGGAATCGTTTGGCTCGAATAAGAAAGGCTTAACCGCATCATCTAGTTGCTCACGTATGTAAATAACTAGTCTTGAAACGTTAACTCTGTCTAACGCACTTGCAGTTGGATTAAGTGTCTTCTGACCGAATACACTAATGCCTCTTCCTGGGAAGTTTGCAACTGGATTGACTTTGTTTAAGTATAGACCATCACGTTGACCTTCGTTCAACGCTACAGGAGTATACTCGCTTTCTTTAGCGTCTAAGTAACCTACACTTGTTGCATTACTAACTACACCACGTTGGAAGCCAGCTGGTGCGAACCAAGGGAACGCAACCTGGTCATTGTATGCAAAAGTACGCAATGCCATGTGTGACGCAGGTACCATAATGTTAGTACCGTCTAAGTTAGTTGTTAATGCGTGTGGGTAGTAAACAGCCGCTTGTGCGCTTGAGCTTACAAGACCGTCTTCGCCGTTTTCAGTTGCTACTGCATTATTGGTTGCCCAATTTTGAGTGCTGGTTGCATCTGATGCTAAACGTAGAGGTGGATCAATTAATGCAAACACTGTATCTTTTCTGTCAACACTTAATGTAATCATCTCGTCTGCAAGTTCAGCATAACCTGGAACTGCTAGTAGATTGAATCTATTAGTTTCGTTGCGGATATCTGCGTTGCTTGTAACTGACGCTTGTAGTTCTCTTGTAACTGCCTTACGCTGTGCTTTTCTTAACAATAAGCCTGAACCGTCTGCTTTGTTACCTGAGTATGAAACCCAAACATTACCGATGTTAGTTGAGGCAGGTGTATAGTTTGTGTTATACTGCTTAACATTACCACCTGAAGCTCTGTAGTTCCATCCGAGGATGCCAGCTGGGTATAAACTTGCGCTAGGTGCGTCTGCATCTAATGCCGCTAAAGCTGATTGTCTAAAGTCTGCAAATACTATTCCATCTGGTGTGCTTTGATCAGCTGAGTCTACTAGAACCCACTGAGTGGCCCACTTGTAAAACTTTAATGATTCAGTATCACTTGAGTCTAACCATACATCACCTGTAGCTAATGCCGCGCCTGCACTGTTAAGTACTGGTGCTGTTGCTTTAGTTTGGAAGTCAGTAGTAAGAGAAACCCATGTTGTGCCGTTATGCTCTAACATGTCAATGTTATTAGTGCTAATGTCTGCATCATACCACAACTGACCATTTGCTGTAGCGCCTGTTGGTGCTGTAGCTTGTAGCTTGTAAGTAGTATTAACAAAATTACTGTAACGATCTTGTACAAAGTTAATGTCAGCTAATCTAAATGTTGCGTTAGCTGTATCGCCCTCTGTTAGAGTAATATCGAAACCTTTTGAGTTTATAAATGTTACTTTACCAGCTACGTTACTTGCAGTGAGCTGGTCACTAAACGTAATAGATGCGTCAGCCGCACTTAATGCTGTTTGAATATCAGCTACTATGTTGTCTACAGATATATTACCAGATGTAGATGAGGTTAAGAAAACGTTAATTGCAGACTGTGAATTGTTAACATAGATTTTAAACGAAGCGTTAGTAGCATCAATTTTAGAATCTGGAATAGCTGTATCACTAATTACTGCTGTACTAGCAATGTTTAATGTTGGAAGCCCGTTCCACTGATATACTACGCCTAGACCGTCTTGTGCTGTTGCATCATTAAAAATTTCCATCCAATGTGCATCTTTAACTAAAGTGCCTGCCGCTGTGTGCGCCGCATACGCTTCTGATGCATGGTTAGTAATTGGTACTGTTCTAGCAACGAATTGATCTTTAGCAGAATCGTATATTTTAAATACTGCGTCTGTACCGTTGTTTGGAGTTGTAGTCTGGATAAAGATATCGCCTGCTTGTAATGCACCACTTCCGGTTCTAACAGTTGGTATAGTTAAGTGAGATGCCCACTGGAAGTCGGCTCCTGACTTAGCTGATTGCCATGCGCTAGTACCTAATCTTGCCCATACACCTGCAATCTTCTCATAGAATGCAATATATGTTGTTGCTGGTGCAGTTGCGGCTACGGTAACTGCGGCAAATTCGCCGTTAATACCGAAAGCTGACTTAGGTCCGCCACTTGCTTGCAGATCTGTTACTAGAGGCTTACGAACTTTAGCAGATTTAGAAACCCACTTACTTCCGTCATACTCTTTAATGCCCCAAACTGATGAAGCAGTATCTAGCCATAATAGGCCGTTTTCTGCTTTTGAGCTTGGTGCTGTTGTTGATGCTTTAAGTTGCGCTAAGTCAATATCTGCTCTTAGTACATACGCTCTGTTGGATATTCCCAAGAAGCTATATGCCGCCGCTAAACCATATTCATTTGTTTCATCACCATGTACTGGTGTGCCACCGCTTGTTGCGAATGATGGGTTACCAAAATTCTGTAACAATTCACGTTGACTAGTTATACTGTATAACTTGTTTGCTGTTGCCTTCGTAGTGTATGCCGCTGTTGAAGTTCCATCTGGTGCTGTCTTATCTTGTGCTGTTGCAATCACGATAAGAGGCACTGTACCAGCACCTGCAGGTGCATAGAAACTTTCGTCAGTTACGCTTAAACTTACGCCTGGCGAGACTAATGTTGCCATTTTATTTTCTCCTAATATATTAAGATACGAATGATCGTATGCACTTATTTATCAGAATTTTTGTATTAGGGGGCTTTAAGGGAATTGATAGGTATTAGATGGTATTAAACTAATTTTAAGGCTTGTTTAAATTCGCCTGTGTTCCAATCCCTAATATCATTTACTTGTTTTTCGAGATCTTCCATTGAACCGTTGTTTTTAATTATGTAATCAACTGGATATCCTGCCCAGTTCCATTCGCTTTCATGTACGTCAGCGTATCTAGTTTCCATAATTTTGCGACTAACTGCATTATCGTGTGCATGCTTTGCTACGTCAAACCAGTCGGGTAACTCGCCTCGCTGTACCCAGATAACAACACCGCCCATATTTTTAATTAAATTTAGTTCGTTACGGAATCGTGCATCACTAACAACTGTACACGGTGCTTCTGCGTTTTGTTTTCTAATGCGGTATTCTAGGCTATGTAGCCATATGTTAGGATCGAAGTGTCGTCTTAGCACGTCTGTGCCAATTAACTGTAATGCTAGTCTTGGTGTAAAATTAGGTATGCCTAGTTTAGCACCCCAGTAAAGGTCTGCTGTTTCACGGAAGTCTCTACTTTCAATAGTGTCTCCTTCCATCATGCTTCTTGGCCAACCGAATATAGCTGAGGATAAATCTTTAAGAGGTGCGGCGAAACTATCTTCTTCACAACCACGTTCTACAAACATGTTTGCTACAGTACCTTTGCCCGAGCCTATTAGTCCAACTAATCCTATTATCATTTACCTATCCTATTACAAATCCTAGTGGGTCGCTGCCTTCTTCCATTTGTTGCACAGCTTCAAGTAATTTATCAATTTCCATTTGTGCTTCTGCTTTTAGTGCGTCACCGTTAAGTGTTATTGATCCACCGGCGCCTGGTAAACCTGATGTGTACTTGCTTCTTGCTTCGCCTAGCATCAATTTACTTTGTGCCAATGAGAATGCACTTAACCATTCGCTTGCATAGATGTCTTTAAGTAAGATCATCTCAGGTATAAAGTTATATACACCTACTGCTACTTGTTCTTCGTGTTTAACATTGCGTAGGATTTCTAATACTTTACTATTTCGATTCCACATAAAGTTATATTCACTGCCAAATATGCGACCTAAGGTTTCTTTGTACTGGGAAAATGCATCAAATACTGCAAGTCCTCCCATTTGTCCCGCTTGCATCATGTACATGTTATTAAATGCAACATCAAACGGATCAAAGTTTGTACCTCCACCACTGTTAGTGCCAACACCTCTACGATAAAGTCGTCTAACTTCCATGACCTCGTCTGGTAAAGTGTACTTAGTTACGCCTGCTTGTGTGTTGATAAAGATCATACTTTCTTCAACGGCACCTGAACTAAGTTGTCTGTACTTCTGCAGAGCTTTATTGATTGCTACATCATAATGCTCGCGGTCTAACTCAACATCAACCATACCATCTGCTAGTCGCAGTTGTATCTCTTTGATGAGTTCCTCTCTGTTGTCGTACCCTATTTTATTAATCGCCATAACACTATTTATCTACTAAAAGGCTTTTAGTATGATAGTTGTGTCATTAAAACGTCCATTCATCTTGGTATCTGTTGTTTTTATTTCCGCAAATGCCTTGTTAAACTTAGTTTTAGCATTACCGGTCCAATTCTTTATTTGTTCTGCTGGTTTACGCAATGTTTTCTGTATACTCATCTTCTCATCAAAGTTTTGCAAGGTAGTTCCTTTAACAGTTAACGGTGCGCCTCTATCATCAGCCTTGTATACACCAACCTTTCTAGTTTTAGTATTATACACCCAAATTTCTACAGCGTCAATGATCTCTGCTGGGTTAATACTTGCAACACCTAGTACACTATCATTTATCTGGAACTTTAACTTGCTTACTAGCTTTTCTTTGCTTACTTGCTTAGGCTTTCTAGTCTTGCGAGTTGCCTTACCTGTTTGTATAAACGTATCACATGCTATGTTAATCTTATCGTAAAAAGCAACAAATGCTTTACGATCCTTTGCGTCCATATGAGAATAGGCTTCTTTTATATCCTCATCGGTCCATTCAAGTATTTCTAGTGCTTCTATATAAGCATCAGCAAAATCATCTTTAATAATTTTTGCGTGGTTAGGTTTTATTACGCCTCCGCCAAACGCTTGCATTTCTTTATAAGGTTCCCACTTCTTTAGATCAAAGTTTCTTTCAACTAGCTGATCCAAATAGCCTTCCCATTCGCCCATTAAGTTTTCAACTTGGTCACGCATACGTTGTTGTATGCTGATTTTAGGCTTTGCATCTGCTTTCTTGTCTGCTTCCTTCTCTATTAACTCTTCTGCTTTCTCACATAGATCAGGTACTTTCTTTACTAAGTGATTGGTCATCTCTTCTAGCATAACGCCTGTCTTTTCCCAAATGAAGCAAGCCTTGCCGAATGAGAAGAACCAAACATCTGGTACTTTCTTTAGTTTAGCAAGAACCTCAGGAGCGAAGCCGCTTTCAGTTTCCAGCCATTTGCGCATTGACGCTGTTGTCTTTTTATCGCCAACTTCGTAATGCACAAAGTATTCCATCTTACGATACAATGCAGTTTGATCTTCCAGTGTCTTGCATGCTTTTAGCTGAGCCCATTTAGGCTCCGCCATTAAGTATACTTCTTTCTGCTTTCTTCTAGCCATTATATGTTCTCGTTTTGGGCTGTGGTATAGATTGTTTTTATCACAATCGGCCAATTATCAAATTCTGTTATAGTGTTTTTATCTTTCAGTGCGCAGTTGTTGTGAAAGAAAGTGGTAATACCTACAATACCGTCATACTTTCCAGCTCGTTCTCCTGCCTTATATGAGAAGATTGAGTTGGCTACTACAAACCCTAATAGTGATGCCATCATATAAAAATCCATATGTACTCCGTAAGTGTGCTAAAACGCTATATTAGCATTAGTTATCATCTATGTCAAGAAATACTTATCGATACAGCCTAATTTTACTCAATTTAGTCAGATTCATACTATTTTGCTACCAGATTGTTTGATGATAAATAGTGTTATGCCAAGAATATCATTATGGAACCCGACAAAAACAAATGACTTCAGCTTTATAGATAGAGTAGTTGGAGAGCATTTATACGCAGGCGGTACTGGAGTACATGTACACAAGTATCTGGGTGTGAACTCTGTAGCGGACGGAAAAGACCCTACACGACCTAGCACAAACGGAGAGACGTCTGAAACATATATTCAAGACTTACTATTCCTCGAAAACAGGGATCGAAAGTATGACAAAGATATTTACGAGATGCGAGGGCAGTACAATATTGAATCCGGTGATGCATTTGACTTAACCCAGTTCGGAATGTTTCTTGCAAACGATACACTGTTTATGAACTTTCATTTAGAGAGCATGATAAGTGCAATGGGCAGAAAGTTAATGCCAGGTGACGTTTTAGAGTTACCTCACTTACGTGATGATGCAGTACTCGGACAAGACGAGGCAATCAATAGATTTTATGTAGTAACGGATGGCAGTAGACCAGCAGAAGGATTTGATCCGCGTTGGTGGCCGCATTTGTGGAGAGTTAAGTTAGGGCCAATAAGCGACAGCCAAGAATACAGAGATATACTCGGTACCGGCGAAGAAGAAGGCGACCTACGAAACCTCATTAGTACATACGCTGACGAAATTGTTATTAACGATGCAATTGTGGCAGCCGCAGAAAATGACGTACCTTTCAGTGCGCAATATAGACAAACTGCACATTTATATGTAGACGAAGAAGTGCCAGATAAGCCGCTTGTTTCTTTTGCAGATAGTGATGGACAACCACCAAACGGTGCAACCATAGTTGGCAGTGGAGTATCATTTCCTGCAAATGGCGCATCCGAAGGAGACTTCTTTTTGCGTACAGATTTTGTACCTAATAGATTATTTAAGAAAGAGGGAAACCGATGGAGACTACAGAAAACAGATCTACGAGGATCGTGGTCCGCGGCTAACAGCGTACTTAGCGGATTTATTAACAATAGTGCGCTTACTACTAACACAGATGGGACAACTTCCGGTGAGAGAGTCAATCTTAGCCAGGTAGTTAAACCCAAGACAGATAACTAACATTATGTTTAGTATTTTTAATAGAGGAAACAAAATGAACAGAGAATCAGTATTTGAACAACTAAAAATAGATGAAGGAGTTGTTTATGAAATTTATAAAGACCATTTGGGCTACCCAACTTTTGGAGTTGGACACTTGGTCCTCGAATCTGATCCAGAGTTTGGAGCAGAAGTCGGAACACCAGTCACAGAAGAACGAACAAAACAATGTTTCGAAAAAGACCTTGACACCAGCATATCAGAATGCGTTGCATTATATGGAGACCCTTTCAGAACTTGGCCCGGAGTCGTACAAGAAGTCCTAGTGAACATGATGTTCAATATGGGCAGAACACGTTTAGGTAAGTTTAATAACTTCCGTAAGGCGTTAGAAGCTCAGGATTGGAGACAAGCGGCAATTGAAGGCAGAGATAGTAGATGGCATAAGCAGGTTACTAATCGTGCTGAAAGACTAATGGTAAGACTAGAAGAAATATAATGAAACAGCTAAACGAACAACGTGTTTGCGAATTGTTAAACGATATTATCGAATTAGAGATGGCTGGTGTTGTTAGATACGCACACAGCTCTCTAATGATTACAGGACCTTACAGGATACCTATTGTACAGTTCTTACAAGATCAAGCAACGGAAAGTTTAGACCATGCATTACAAGCAGGCGAATTTATTACAGGGTTCGATGGGCACCCAAGTCAAAAGATTTCTGAGATAGTAGAAAATCACGACCACAGTGTACTACAAATTTTGCAAGAAAGTTTAGCTCACGAAGTAAAGGCAGTAAACAAGTACAAAGAACTGCTAGAAGAAGTTGCAGATGCTAGTATTATGTTGGAGGAATATGCCAGAGGACAGATTGGCATGGAAGAACAGCATGCATTAGAGATTAAAAAAATGCTCAAAGACTTTGGGTAATAAGGGAACATATAATGGCAACTAAGAATTTAGATTATTGGTATGACGGCCAGGTAAAGCGATACCTGCAACAGATTATCCGTGTCTTTTCTCACTTCCAGGTAGCAGAGAATACTGAAAACGGTGTTAACTACAACCGAGTGCCTTGTCGTTATGCAGATGCAAGCAGAATGGTTGCAAGTATCTTACGTGGTAATTCAGAGAACGTTATTAACAGTGCTCCGTTTATTGCGTGTAGCATACAAGGAATGCAAGTTGCTAGAGAAAGAGTGCATTCTCCTACACACGTTGATACACAACAAGTAGCAGAACGTGCGTATAACATCGAAACCGGTACATACGGACAAGAGCAAGGTAACTTGTACACTGTTAACCGCCATATGCCAGTTCCTTACAACATGACTTTACAAGTAGATATATGGACTACTAACACTGACACTAAGTTACAGATACTAGAGCAACTGTTTGTGTTGTTTAATCCTAGTATTCAGTTACAGACAAATAGTAATCCACTAGATTGGGCAAGTATATTTGAATTAGAATTAACCGACATACAATGGAGCAGTAGAAGTTTACCACAAGGCGTAGACGAAACTATCGACATTGCAACAATGTCGTTTGCAGTGCCTATTTGGATTAGTCCGCCTGCTAAGGTTAAGAAGCAAACTATCATACAACGAATTGTTACAGACATACACGAAGTATCGTCTATAGATGATTTAGGGTTTAGCGAAGACTTTGCTGACTTCTTCAGTCAAGTGCCAGAGACTGCTGAAATAGTTGTTACACCAAACGATTATTCATTGCAAATAGACGGCAGTAGTGCTGTTCTTATTAATAGCGCACTAGTTGGGCAAAGCTGGCCTAAGCTAGTTGAGATGCAAGGCGAATTGTCAACTGTAAGCAAACTTAAATTAAACATAACAAATAACAGCGACGAAGAACTAGATGCAGTTATAGGTAGTGTAACACTTAATCCAATGGATAACACTAAGCTAATATTTAATGTTGACCCGGATACGTTACCAAGCAGTACATTAACTGCGGTTATTAAAATTATCGACCCACGTGGTTCTTACCCAGGAGACGGTACATTAATTGCCCCTGTATCTGGGCAACGATACTTGATAACAGAAACACTCACTAAGGCAGGATATCCCAACTGGGGCATCGATGCTAACGAAAATGACATAATAGAATACAACGGAACTAAATGGATTGTATCATACGATGCTAGTTCTAGTGCTGTAGTAGATTATGTAACAAACACATACACAACAAAGCAGTACAAATGGTATAACAATTCGTGGATTAGTAGTCACGAAGGTGTTTACAACCCAGGCTTCTGGCGTTTGATACTGTAACAGGATGAATATGACCACAGCGGCAGGGGTGTTATTTCTTGCTAAAGACACAGGGCGATGTCTTTTCCAATTAAGAAAGGCCGAAAAAAGATTTAAAAACACCTGGGGGTTCTGGGGCGGCACATTGAACCGCAACGAAACACCGTACGAGTGTATCCAACGAGAGTTAAAAGAAGAAATTGGTTTTGTACCGGAACTTCAAAAACTCAATCCAATAGATGTATTTCAAAGTAAAGATAAAAAATTCTATTACTACAGTTTTGTGTATGTAATAGAAAAAGAATTCAGCCCTATACTTAATAGCGAGAGTGCAGGGTATGCTTGGGTAGATATCGATTGGTGGCCAGCGCCGTTGCATGCTGGAGCCAAAACTACCTTAGTCCATAACAAGGGTGCAGAAAAAATACACACTATTCTTTCTTTAGCTTTGGAATAAATACTACTGATGAAAGGCAAAGTTATAGACTTTGAGATTCTTCGAATACAAAGTGAGCTTGAAGTTTACGAACAGACAGGAACATTGCCACACACTATACTCGACGGTGTATATAGCTTGGAAGATATATTCACTATATATTATGATAGACTAAGTAGTCGACACCAAGAGATAGCCAAAGACCTTAAACAGAATTATGCAGTAACAGTTGAAAATTGCATCACTAGTTTAAGAATAACTCTCAAAAAAGAATACACACATATAATGAACGATCTTGCTACTGAGCATGAGAGTTTTCGCTTTGGCAGAGTTTTGAGTAGGTATAGGCCAGCAATGAATCCAGTCCGTGCATTGTATTATGAGGTACGAGAAGTAAAGAGAAATTTTAGTAGTGAAAACGACTACCACGTCTGGTTGACTGAATTAATTACAGATAAGGCTTTTAGGAATATTCTCGAAGATGCGTTAATGAAAGATATACTCCGACTAGAGAAAATTATAGCAAGGTATTATATACCTATTATGAAAGTATCTAAGAGACTACCACTTGAACTGTTTCATGCTAAACAAACTATCAGTGACTTCCGTCATTATGCTGGTGTGTTTATTGAAATAGACGGGCATGTGTTTGAATAGCTACTTGCCTGTAGCAATAAATATTCCGTTCCAATCTTTAGGTAAGTCTTGTGTTAGTTGAAATTCACAACGTTCAATCCACATAGCATAATAATCTGTCATCTTACCTTCAAAGGTTTTAGACAGTTGCTTACACAATTTAATTGCTTTATTAAAGTCTTGGTTACGATAATGTTTATGCATCTGTGCGTGTAGTTGCTTGCCTTTAACATACTTAGTTTTCTTAATATCTAGTACAGTGTATATTTCTATTCCAACACTTTTACCTTTTACTTGCAAGTCATCTACTTTTAGATAAAAGAAATCACTCTTAGTATGCTTGTATGTGTCTCCACCTACAAGTAATAAGCACCCATACTCTTTGCATTTACTTTCTATTCTCGCGGCAGTACTAACTGCGTCACCTAGTATGTCGTAACTGTGTCTTGCACTGGAACCCATCTCACCTATATACCCTAGTCCAGTATTAATACCTGCACCCATGCCAATTGGTGGCCTTCCCTCAGCAACAATTCTAGCATTAAACTTATCTACTGCTCGTATCATTTGTATGCCTGTTTGCACCGCACTCTTAGGATGATCTGGATCGTCCATAGGAGCATTGTGTATGTGCATACTTGCATCGCCGATATATTTAATCACCATGCCGTCTGCATCAAGTATAGGTTGTGTAATAGCATCCATATACTCGTTCATCATTTTTGTTAAGCCTTGTACATCATCGCCAAAGCTCTCACCTAGTGGAGTGAAGCCACGTAAGTCTGAAAAGCATATACTAACTTCTTTCTTCATGCCCTGTTTAATTAAGTCTGGATTTTCTTGTAGCATACGCACTACTGTAGGCGAAGCATATCCAGCAAATTGTTTTTGTATTTCTGCTCGTAGTTTAAACTGTACCCAGAAGTTATTAAAACTTGCCTGTGTGAATATTAAGAATGTTGCTATTGCAGGAAATGTTGCATCAAATAAAACTAAGTTTGCT
>Ga0209092_10003294_pt1 | contig 14106 bp, 10 predicted proteins | sample FraStrMetagenome_FD_187446 | JGI IMG/M metagenome (GOLD analysis project Ga0209092, IMG submission 187446) | Marine eukaryotic phytoplankton communities from Arctic Ocean - Fram Strait ARC3M Metagenome (SPAdes) (version 2) | ecosystem: Environmental > Aquatic > Marine > Oceanic | place: Fram...
ACCAATAATTTCCCAATTCTGTTCTTTTGCATATTTAGCTAATCCTGCCCCTCCATATAATCCTTGTTCTTCCCCAGATAAACCAACATATATTATACTATTTTCAAATTTATATTTACTTAAAACTCTTGCTGCCTCAATTACTCCGGCCATGCCTGATGCATTATCATTTGCTCCTGGGGATAAGGATATGAAGTCATTGGAGTCGCTAACACGACTGTCAATATCTCCACTCATTATTATAAATCTATTTGGATTAGTTTTACCTCTTTGAATGGCTACTACATTGTTTATCCAGACATCATTTACTAGTCTTCTTTTATTTTTTTTAAAGTAATTTTTTTGATAGAATACATCTAAGCAATTATCACAATTACTAGAGATCTCTTTAAAACTTTTCCTTATCCACCTTCTAGCTGCACCAATTCCAGTACTATTTGATAAAGTGTCACTTAGTGTATGTCTTGTTCCAAATGAAACTAGCTTTTTTATATCTTTTTCAATTCTTAACTCGGAAACCGAATCTATAATATTGTAGTAATTACTTTCGCTTTGCGAATAACATAAAGAAGTAAAAATAAAAATAGGTATGAGTTTGAAGTAATTCATACCTAAATTTAATATAAAAACTATTAAGTTTTTTAAAAACAATATTTGTTTTCTTCTTTTAGTTTTTCTGCAATAATATTCTTTAGTTCAATAACGTTTGGATATTCGTAATATTTTGTAAATCTTTTAAGTCCCATCAGTAATCCTTTTTGTTCGTCACCTGATGAAAAAGAGACGATCACTTCTTTACCTTTAGATTGGATAATATCTACGGCTTTGTATAGATACAACTGAGTCATAGCAATTTGGTTAGTTTGAGTTTCTTTCCCAAGTCTATTGCAGTTTTTTTCAGTCCTTAAAAGTGCAGATTCTGTCATGTATATTTCAATTAATATGTCAGAAACAGCTAATAACATTTGTTGATGCTCTTCTAACTTGTCACCGAATTTTTTTATTCCTGCTCCTGCCAACATTAAAAAGATCTTTTTAAGATTTGTTAAAATTAATTTTTCTTGTGCAAATAGTTCAGTTAAATCAGGAACTTCAAAAGATGGAATTCCCATTAACTCATCAGCCACTTTAGTAGCTGGATTAATAAAATCAATATGACCTTTCATTGCTTTTTTGATTAGCATTCCAACGCTAAGCATTCTGTTTATTTCATTTGTACCTTCGTATATTCTTCCAATTCTACAATCTCTCCATGCACTCTCCATTGGAGTTTCAGCAGAAAAACCCATTCCACCAAACACTTGAATACCCTCATCAGCAATATTCTGCATATCTTCACTTATAGCTACTTTTAACAAGGAACATTCTATTGCATATTCTTCTACCCCTTTTAGCTCTGATTCTTGAAAACTATTTCCGCTATCGTGTCTAATCTTAATTCGATCTTCTATATCTTTTGCAGCTCTGTATGTTGCTGATTCGCCAACGTAAGTGTCTGTAGCCATTATAGCAACTTTCTCTTTTATAGCTTCGAAATCAATAATTTTTGTATTAAATTGAATTCTTTCGCTTGCATATTGCACAGCATATGATGTTACTCTTTTTTGAGCATCCAAGCATGCTGCTGCTAATTTTATTCTTCCAACATTTAATGAATTAACAGCTATTTTAAAACCACTTCCTCTTTTAGACAACATGTTTTCAACAGGTACTTTAGTTTCATTAAAAAACACTTGTCTAGTTGAAGATGAATGTATACCTAGTTTTTTTTCTTCATCACCCAACGTAATCCCGTTATTAGATTCGTTTGGAACTATAAAACCTGTTATATTCTTATCGTCCTCAATTCTAGCAAAAACAATAAATAATTTTGCAAATCCAGCATTTGAAATCCACATTTTTTGGCCTGTAATTTCATAATGTGATCCGTCTTTTGAAAGTACAGCTTTCGTTTTACCACTATTTGCATCTGAACCTGCTGTAGGTTCAGTTAAGCAATATGATCCAAATACTTCTCCACTTGCAAGTTTAGGAACAAATTTTTTATTTTGTTCTTCATTTCCATAAAGAACTATTGGCATTGTTCCAATTCCTGTGTGTGCTCCAAATGCTGTTGATAGTGAACCACACGCTCCTGAAATAGTTTCACACACTAGCATTGTTGAAACAAAACCCATACCCATTCCACCATACTCCTCTGGAACTGCTACTCCTAAAAATCCAAGATCCCCAGCTTTTTTCATAACGTTTTCGGTCAATTGGTAATCTTTATTTTCAAATCTTTCACGATGAGGAATAACCTCTTTCTCTATAAAATCTTTAACAGCTTGTTTCATCATTAGCTGTTCTTCACTGAAGTCTTCTGGTGTGAATACATCTTCAGATTTAGTTTCCTTTATAACAAATTCTCCACCTCTAGTAATATTTTTTTCATCTATTTTCATAATAATATCTTAATTTAAAAATTCATAAATTCCTGCTGCACCTTGACCCGTTCCAACACACATGGTTACCATACCGTATTTTAATTTTCTATCTCTCATTTCATTAAAAAGCTGAACTGATAATTTTGCTCCTGAACAACCTAAAGGATGTCCAAGTGCAATTGCACCTCCATTTACATTGATTTTTCTTTGATTTAAATCAAGTTCTCTTATTACTGCTAGAGATTGAGAAGAGAAAGCTTCGTTTAACTCAATTAAATCAATATCCTCAATTTTCAAATCAGCTTGCTTTAAAACTTTTGGAACAGCTTTAACAGGTCCAATTCCCATTATTTTTGGTGGAACACCAGCCACAGCATAATTTACGAGTCTAGCAATTGGTTCAATATTCAATTCTTTAACCATTTTTTCACTCATAATTAATACAAATGCTGCCCCGTCACTCATCTGTGAAGAGTTACCAGCTGTTACACTACCGTTCATTGTAAATACAGGTCTAAGTTTATTTAAAACCTTAATATTTGAATCTTTTCTAGGTCCTTCATCAGTATCAACGACATATTCTCTAAATGCTTTTTTCTCATTTTCATCTAGATATGTTTCTTTAACTTTAATAGGAACTATTTGAGATTTGAATTTTCCTTTTGATATGGCATCTATTGCTTTTAGATGTGAGTTTAATGCAAATTCATCTTGATCTTCTCTATTAATATTATATTGTTGTGCAACTTGCTCAGCTGTTAAACCCATTCCCCAATAATAATCTTCTTTACCTTGTTGGGCAATTGCATAATCTGGAACAGGTTTATATCCTCCCATAGGAATAAAACTCATACTCTCTACTCCTCCAGCAATTATACATTCAGCCATTCCTGATTTAATTTTTGCAGAAGCCATTGCTATAGTTTCAAGTCCTGAAGCACAGTATCTATTAACTGTTACACCAGGAACATCTTCAACTTTTAATCCCATCAGTGAAATTACTCTTCCAATATTTAAACCTTGTTCTGCTTCAGGAGTTGCGTTTCCTACAATTACGTCATCAATTCTTGTTTTATCAAGCTCAGGAATTTGACCCATCATATGATTTATTGTTTCTGATGCTAATTCATCAGGCCTTTTGAATCTGAATAACCCTTTTGGTGCTTTTCCAACAGCAGTTCTATATGCTTTAACTATATATGCTTCTTTCATAATTTAATTTCTTAAAGGTTTACCTGTTTTTAATATGTGCTGTATTCTTTCTAATGTTTTTCTCTCTGAACAAAGCGAAAGAAAAGCTTCTCTTTCTAAGTCTAATAAATATTGTTCATTTACAAACGTTGCTTTTGACAAATCACCTCCGCTAATAACGTACGCAATTTTATTAGCAATTTTCTGATCATGTTCAGAAATATACTTTCCAGCTTTCATTGTGTCAGTTCCAACCATGAACATTCCTAATGCTTGTTTGCCTAATACTTTAATGTTTTTTTCACTGCAAGGTGGTAAATATCCATAATCAGACATTAAAATCGCATGTTTTTTAGCAATTGAAATTTGATGATTCTTGTTCATTATTATAGTATCATTATTTGGCTCTAAGTATCCTAAATCAATTGCTTCATAAGCAGAAGTCGATGTTTTAGCCATACCAATATTTAAAAAATATTCTTGAAGAACATTAAGTTCCACATCATTTTTACTAAATTTCTTTGAAGCTCTAAGTGCCATTTCTTTACAACCCCCTCCGCCAGGTATTAATCCAGCTCCTACTTCCACTAAACCTATATAACTTTCACTATAAACTACTGCCTTATCACAATGCATAGTTACTTCACAGCCTCCTCCTAAAGTAAGTCCGTGAGGAGCTGCAATAACAGGAATGTTTGAATATCTTAATTTCATCATGCTATCTTGGAAAAATTTTATAGCTAAATTAATTTCGTCATATTCTTGTTCAGCTGCTGCCATAAATATGGCTCCTAAATTTGCTCCAGCTGAAAAATGGGATCCTTCATTTCCTATGACAATTCCTTTATAATTTTTTTCAGCTAAATCAACAGCTTTGTTAAGACCCATTAAAACTCCTTGCCCAAGAGTATTCATTTTAGTTTTAAATTCAATATTCAGAACTTCATCACCAATATCTTTAATTATTGAATCACTATTCTCCCAAACTATCGAACTTTTATTTAAATTATTTAGTATAATTAGAGAATCTTGACCTGGTTTAATAACAAAAGATCTAGAGCTTAAGTCATAATAATTTATTTTACCGTTTTCAATTTTATAAAAACAGTCAATATTATTATTTATCATTTCAGAAATCCATTTTGCAGGTTTGTGCCCTAAAGATTCCATAATTTCAACTCCTTTCTTAATACCTATTGAATTCCAGATTTGGAATGGTCCGTTCTTCCATCCAAATCCTGCTCTTAAAGCATCATCAATTCTATAAAGTTCATCAGAGATTTCAGGTATTCTATTTTGAATATAAGAAAACATTGTTCCGAAATTAAATCTATAAAACTTTCCAGCTTTATCAGTGCCTTCAACTAATACAGAAAATCTATCAATAACATTGCTTATTTTTTTTGCAGTATTTAAAGTCTCAAATGAAACTTTTTTAACAGGTGAGTACTCTAAAGTTTTTAAGTCTAAAGAAAGAATTGTTGATTTTCCGTTTTCATCTTTAATTCTTTTGTAGAATCCTCCGTCAGTTTTAGATCCAAGCCAATTATTTTCTAACATTTTATAAATGTATTTAGGTAACTTAAAAGTATCTCTAAATTCATCATCTGGACAATTGTCGTAAATTCCAGTTGCAACATTTACAGTTGTATCTAATCCAACCACATCACTAGTTCTAAAAGTAGCAGATTTAGGACTTCCAATAATAGGTCCAGTAAGTTTGTCTATTTCTTCAATTGACAAATCTAATTTCTCAACATTATTTAAAATGTTTACCATTCCAAATGTTCCAATCCTATTGCCAATGAATCCTGGTGTGTCTTTAGCTAAAACAGAATCTTTACCTAGAAATCTTTCACCAAAATCATTTAAAAAATCAATTGTTTCAGGTCTACAATCCGGACCAGGTATAATTTCAAATAATTTTAAGTAACGAGGTGGATTAAAGAAATGAGTTACTGCAAAGTTTTTTCTGAAGTCTTCAGACCTTCCTTCATTCATTTGTTTAATTGGAATTCCAGATGTATTTGAAGTTATAAGAGTTCCGTTAGTTCTATGTTTTTCAATTTGCTCAAATACAATTTGTTTAATATTTAATTTCTCAGTAACTACTTCAATAATCCAATCAACTTTACTTATTTTATGTATATCATCTGTAAGATTTCCTAACTGAATTCTTTTTGCAAAATTTTTATGGTAAAGTGGTGCAGGTTTTGATTTAATGCATCTTTGAAACATGTCATTAACTATCCTGTTCTTAACATTATTATCATCAAGTGAAAGACCAAGTTTTTCCTCATTTTCATTTAATTTATTTGGAGCTATATCAAGTAACAAAACATTTATTCCAATATTTGCAAAATGACATGCTATTCCAGATCCCATGACTCCAGATCCAATTACTGCAACACTATTTATATTTCTTTTCATTTTTATTCTTTATTGAGTTAAAAATTGAATATTTTTTTATTCTTTATTAATTTATTTATTTTTTCAATTGTATTGTAAAAGTTTTCAAGAGATTCATCTCCAATATCATCTTTTATAGCTTGATTGAATTTTAAAACAGCAACTCTTGATGCGTCTCTATTAACTTTTCCTCTTTCAGTTAAGTGAATAAGTACACTTCTACCATCGTTAGGGTTAGGTTTCCTTTCAATTAATTTTTTTTCTTCAAGAGATTTAAGTGTTCTAGATAAGCTAGTAGCTTCCATTCCCATTTTTGGACCAAGAGAAGTTGAGGGAGTACCTTTTTTAGGATCTATACTAAGAAGAGCGAATCCAGTTGCCATTGTGGAATCATACTTAGATGCTTCTTCATTATACATCCTGGCAATTGCTTGCCACGTTGATCTAAGTAAATGGTCCATGGTTTTCTTTTCCATAAGACCAAATTTAACAAAAAAATACTATGCATGCATAGTATTTTTTTGTTTTTTTTAAATATTTCTATCTAACCACTCTTTTGCATTTTCAAATGCTAAAATCCAAGGAGATACTTCGTCTTTTCTGCTCTTTGGATAGCAGGGCCAGTTCCATGGAAAAGTTGATCTTTCTAGGTGTGGCATCATTGCTATATGTCTTCCGTTAGAACTACTAATTATTGCCGTGTTGTAATCGGACCCATTTGGATTAGCCGGGTAGGAGTTGTATCCATATTTGCCAATTATACTGTATTTGTTTTCATCATAAGGCAGTTTGAATTTTCCTTCACCATGTGCTGACCAAATACCTAGTTTGGAACCAGATAAATTTCTAAACATTATAGAGTTATTTTCTTGTATTTCAACTGATGTAAAAAGACATTCAAATTTTTTAGAATCATTATGATCCATCTTAGGTTTTATTTCATGCTCTGGATGAAGTAAACCAAGTTCAACAAATAATTGACAACCGTTACAAACTCCTAACGACAAAGTATTTTCTCTTTTGTAAAAATTCATCAAACTTTTTTTGGCTTTTTCATTGTACAAAAATGATCCAGCCCATCCTTTTGCAGAGCCAAGTACATCCGAGTTTGAAAACCCACCTACTGCAACTATAAAATTAATATCTTCTAAATTTTCTCTCCCAGAAATTAAATCAGTCATATGAACATCTTTAACTTCAAATCCTGCTAAAGTCATTGCATAAGCCATTTCTCTTTCAGAATTACTGCCCTTTTCTCTAATTACAGCAGCTTTTATTTTCTTTGAATTTTTACTATTAATTTTTCCATTAAAATTATCTGGAAAATTAAAATTTAAAGGATGTCTTTTGAAATTTTGAAATCTTTCTTTTGCTTTAATTTCGCCACTTTGATTTTGATCTAATAAATAGGATGTTTTAAACCAAATATCTCTGTAATTAGATACATCTAAATTTATATTAGTTGTATCAGATTTTAATTCTAATTTGGAATTATTACTGACATTTCCAATTTTTAAAAAATGAATATTATTTTCATTTAAAATCGCTTCAATTTCAGTTTCACCTTGAAAAACTAAACCTAAACTTTCACTAAATAGTAATCTTATTAAATCTTTTTCTTCAAATTTGTTAAGATCAATATTAGCTCCTAAGTTGTTTTCAGAAAAACACATTTCTAGTATTGTAGTTATTAATCCGCCTGAACTAATATCGTGACCAGACGAAATTAAGTTGTCTTTTATTAGATTTTGGAAAACATTAAATGTTTTTTTAAAATATGAAGGATTACATGTATCGATTGTAGAAGACCCAATAAATTCTAAAGTTTGACTTAATGCAGAACCTCCAATATTAAAATTATTATTTGTTAGATTAATGTAATATATGTCTTGATCATTAGTTTGGAAAACAGGTTCAATTATATTTGAGATATTATTACAGTTTGCAGCTGCTGAAATAATTACAGTTCCAGGTGAAATCACTTCTTTATCTTTATATTTTTGCTTCATTGATAAAGAATCTTTTCCGGTTGGAATATTTATACCTAATTCAATTGCAAAATTTGAACAAGATTCAACAGCTTCATATAATCTTGCATCTTCACCTGGGTTATTACATGGCCACATCCAATTGGCAGACAAAGTAACTGATTCTAAATTTTTCTCAAGTGGAGCCCATATTATATTAGTTAATGCTTTACCAATTGCTATTCTTGATCCTGCTCTAGGATTAATCAATGCGGGTATTGGTGCGTGTCCTATTGAGGTTGCTACACCATTTCTCCCACTGTAGTCTAATGCCATAACACCACAATTATTAAGCGGAAGCTGTAAAGAACCAACACATTGTTGTTTAGCAACCTTTCCTGTAACACACCTGTCAACTTTGTTTGTTAACCAGTCTTTACATGCAACTGATTCTAAGCTTAATACGTTTTTTAAATATTTCTCAAATAGATCAATACTGTACGATTTGTCGGGGTAAACTTTGTTAATAGTATCGTCCCTCATAACAGTTTTTGGTGAACTTCCAAAAAAGTCTGATAATGATAGATTTATTGGAGATGTATTATTTTTTTTAGACTTAATTTGAAATTTTTCATCACTTCTAATTTTACCAACTTTATAGCATGGAGCTTTTTCTCTGTTGGCTATTGTTTTAAGTTTTTCATACTTGCTTTCTGGAATAATTAATCCCATTCTTTCTTGAGATTCATTTCCAATAATTTCTTTTGCTGAAAGTGTTTTATCTCCAACGGGAAGTTGATCTAAATCGATTAGACCACCAGTTTCTTCAACCAATTCGGATAGGCAATTTAAATGTCCTCCAGCTCCATGATCATGTATCGAAACAATAGAGTTTTCATCAGCCTCAACAAAAGCTCTTATAGCATTGGCTACTCTTTTTTGCATTTCAGGGTTGGATCTTTGTACAGCATTTAATTCTATTCCAGAATTATAATTTCCTGTTTCAGTTGATGAAACAGCTGCACCACCCATACCAATTCTATAATTATCTCCACCTAAAACAACAATTACATCATCTTCACTAGGTTTATCTTTTAAGCTTTGATCTTCTTTAGCAAAACCAATTCCTCCAGCTAACATTATAACTTTATCAAAACCAATTGTTTTTTCATTTTCAATATGTTCAAAAGTTAATACTGACCCACAAATTAAAGGTTGACCAAATTTATTTCCGAAATCTGATGCTCCATTAGAAGCTTTTATTAAAATATCTAATGGAGTTTGATATAACCAAGATCTTTCTTCTTTTATCCACTTTCTGTTTTCATTATATCTTGGATATGATGTCATGTAAACAGCGGTTCCAGCAAGAGGAAGTGATCCTTTTCCACCTGCAAGTCTATCTCTTATTTCTCCACCTGATCCTGTAGCAGCTCCGTTAAATGGCTCTACAGTAGTTGGAAAGTTATGTGTTTCAGCCTTTAAAGAAATAACCGAATTAAATTTAGATGTTTCAAAATACGAAGGTTTATCTCCGTGTTTAGGAGCAAATTGCTCCACTATAGGTCCTTTTACAAAAGCTACATTATCCTTATATGCAGAAATAATTTCATTAGGGTTCTCTTTAGATGTTTTTTTAATTAGTTTAAATAATGAGCTTTCTTTTTCAATTCCATCAATAATAAATTTTCCATTAAAAATTTTATGACGACAATGTTCAGAATTTACCTGAGAAAACCCGAACACCTCACTATCAGTTAGTTTTCTTTCTAATTTATTAGATAATTCATTTAAATAATTTATTTCTTCATTATTTAGAGCAAGTCCTTCCTTTAGATTATAATCTGAAACATCTTCAATTTCAATAATTGGGCTTGGGCTTACAGATACCTTAAATAATTTTTGATCAAGTATTTGATACTCTTCCAAGAGCATTGGGTCAAAATCGTTATTATATTTTTTGGGAGTAAATTTTTCAATTCTTAATATTCCTGATATCGCCATGTTTTCTGAAATTTCTACTGCATTTGTGCTCCAGGGAGAAATCATGGTTTTTTTCGGACCTATAAAAATTGAATTAATAGACGATTGATTAATGTGTTTAGCTACAAATAACCATTCTAGTTTTTTTAAATCAATTTCATTTAATTCAATTAATGAATCTACGGCGAAAATTGTTTTAAATTTGTCTTTAAAATAGAGAATCATAGATGAATTTATTTAAAATACAGCTCCAAAAATATAAGAAATAAAGCAAAAAGCTCTTCTTAAATTTAAAATTTAAATAACGATTTTGGATTACTTATTAACATCGTTACTTGTAGCTTAACCTAACCATATAGAATCCGTCAAATCCAGTATGATTTGGGCTAATTTTTTTTTCATCTTCTTTCTTAAAATCTTTCCCAATGTCAGATTTCAAAAACTTGTCAATTTGTAGTTCATTTTCAGAGGGAAGTATTGAGCAAGTTGCATATACCAGTTTTCCATCCTTTTTAATCATTGGAGCATATTTTTGTAGAATATCTTGCTGAGTAGCTCTAATTTTATCTAAAAAATCTAAGGAAAGATTCCATTTAGAGCCTGGATTTCTTCTTAACACACCCAAACCAGAACAAGGTGAATCAATTAATAATCTATCAATTTTACCATATAATCTTTTAATAGGTTTATTGTTTTCAATTACTCTAGTTTCAATATTAAATGCGTTATTTCTTTTTGCTCTTCTTTTGAGTTCATGTAATTTATTCTTATAAATATCCATAGCAATTATTTGCCCTTTGTTTTGAGAAAGAGCAGATAAATGAAGCGTTTTACCACCGGCTCCAGCACATACATCACAAATTTTCATACCTTCTTCTGTCTGAAGAAATGGTGCGACTAATTGTGATGAGGCATCTTGAATTTCAAAAAATCCGTTTTTAAAAGCATCTGTTAAAAACAAATTTTTTCTTACAACTAATTTTAATGCATCAGGAAATCCTTTTATTTTTTCAGTTTGAATATCTTCATCAGAAAGAATTTTTTGAACCTTGTCAATTGATGTTTTTAACGAATTAACTCTTATTATAACCGATGCTTTTTGATTCAAAGCATTTAATTCATTTTCCCATTTTTTTTCACCAAGTTCATCTAGTCCAAGCTTATCCATCCAATCAGGAATAGATTCTCGAAATTTTCTTATTTTAATTAATTCATCAAACTTACCTTTTATCCTTCTGTTAGGTGTATCGTTAAGTTCTGGCCAGCCCGGAAGTTGAATTCCTTTTAGCACAGCCCAAACTGCAAATATTTTCCAAAGTTCTTTATGTTTATATGGTGTTTTCGCTTCAGCTATCTCTGAATAAAGTCTTTTCCATCTTACTATATCATAGCTTGTTTCAGCGATAAACCCTCTATCTCTACTTCCCCATCTTTTATCAAGTTTAAGTACCTTTTCGATAGTTTTATCAGCATAAAGATTTTGATTAAAGACTCCATCAAGTACCTTTATAACAGCAACAACTAAATTTTTGTGAAGACGCATTTTAAAGTTTTGCGCAAATATAGGTTTTAAACTTAATTATTTTCAGATTTGATTTTAATTTTACCCTCTTTTGAACTTATGATTTTTTTCATCATTTCTTTTCTAAAATCGTCTTCGATTCTAAATAAGTATACAGTTTTTTTTAAGGTCATAAACTCCTTTAAATCGCTTATTAATTTAGCTCTTAAGTCAATTTTCTTTTTCTCATAATCTAAAAAATCGTCAATAAATTGCTTGTGTTCTAAATCTGAAATATTACTACTATCCAAATTCATTTTTCTGTATTTGAGTCTTTTAGTTCTGTACACTACTCTTAAGCTATCTTGGTAGTTATTATAAACAACCCAAAATTTTGATTCATTTTCAGAGTTAAGATTTAATTTATCTGTAAGGTATATCTTTTTATAAGCATCTATTTTTTCTGAGCGTATTTCATTTTTTTGTGCATTTAATAAATTAGTTAAAAAAAGAAGTAAAAAAAGAATTTTAAATTTTTTCATATTATTCATTATTTAAATTTTGATCGTCTAAAAAACTTGTTTCTATAAAGTAATCAAAATTATTATTATTTATTTTTTCAAAATTGATTTCAAATTCGTTAATATTAAAAAGTTCTACATATTCGGAACTTGAATATCCGACTAGTTCATAATCCATATATTCAATTATTTCATTCTCGTTTAAAGTATTAGAATTATTAAAAAATACACTAATAAATAATCCAACGACAATAGCTGCAGCTATTCCGCTGTAAGCAAGCTCTTTGTATTTGAAATTAATTATTTTACTTACATAATTAGTCTTTGTAATTAAATTAATATTTATAGTTTCAAAATAATTTTCAGGAACTTTGAAATCTCCTAATTCAATTTTGTTAATACAATCAATTGTAATTTTATCAAAATAACCTTTCGGTGTTTTGAAACGATTAATATTAAGATTTAAATTATTTTTAGATTTCATTCTATTAATTTGACAACCAAACTCTTAAAAGGTTTGAATTTTAATTATTTCTTTTTTTATTTTTTTAACGGCAATATGATAAGATGCTTTTAAAGCACCTTCTGATGTCCCTAAAATTTCAGAAATATCTTTAAATTTCATTTCTTGCTCATATTTCATTTGAAAAACTAATTTTTGTTTTACTGGAAGTGTGTTTATTAACTCTTGTAGCTTTATCTGTAATTCATCTCCATCAAAATATGGATCCTCTTTCAATTTATTAGTCTGAGTAATCATAATTTCCTCAGAAGTTTTAAAATGTTTTTTTGCTTTTGATTTTATGAAATTCAAGGATTCATTTGTTGCTATTCTATAAATCCAGGTGTAGAGTTTGCTTTGTTCCTTAAATCCACTAATTGCCTTGAAAACTTTTATAAATGTATTCTGAAGCACGTCATGAGCGTCATCGTGATCTAAAACTATTTTTCTAATGTGCCAATAAATAGGTTCTTTATACTTACTAAGTAAAATCTCAAAAGATTTATTTTGAGATTCTTTGTCTTTTAGTTTGGCGATAAATTTGGATTCATTTTCCAACTAACTTGATTTTATATATAAGACAATAAGATTTCTTAAAAGTTTAAGAAAATGATTGAAGTTTAATCAACTTCGAATAAACTCCATTTTTTGAAATTAACTCTTTGTGTTTACCTTGCTCAATAATTTCTCCATCATTTACAACCAAGATAACATCTGCTTTTTGAATTGTTGATAGTCTGTGAGCAATTATTAGAGAGGTTCTGTTTTTCATTAGTTTCTCTAGGGCTTCTTGAACTAATTTTTCTGATTCTGAGTCTAAAGAGGAAGTAGCTTCGTCTAAAATCATTATTGGTGGATTTCTTAATACTGCTCTTGCAATTGAAACTCTTTGTTTTTGACCTCCGGATAATTTTCCTCCGCCGTCTCCGACATTCGAATGGTATTTATTTTCAAGTTTTTCTATAAAATCATTTGCATTTGCAATTACCGCCGATTTTTTTACCTCTTCCTCATTGTTATTAGAACTAGAAAGTTTAATATTATTAGTAATAGAATCATTAAAAAGGATAGAATCTTGTGATACTAATCCAATTAAACTTCTCAAATCTTTCTTAAACAAATCTCTAATATTTATTCCATCAATTAATATTTTTCCAGAATTTACATCATAAAATCTAGGGATTAAATTAGCTATAGTTGATTTTCCGCTTCCAGATTGTCCAACGATAGCGATGGTTTGTCCTTTTTTTATTTTAAAATTAATATTTTTCCAGAGTTTACATCATAAAATCTAGGGATTAAATTAGCTATAGTTGATTTTCCGCTTCCAGATTGTCCAACGATAGCGATGGTTTGTCCTTTTTTTATTTTAAAATTAATATTTTTTAAAACGCTTGCATTTTCATATTTAAAACTAACATTTTCAAAAGTTATTTCTGAATCAAATGATTTTTTAGTAATAGGATTGGATATTTCAGTAATTGAAGATTTTGAATCTAGAATCTCAAGTACTCTTTCTGCTGCAGCGTTACCTTTTTTTATTGAGTAAGAAGCTTTGCTTATTGATTTAGCAGGTGTTAAAACACCATATGCAAGCCCCATATAA
>Ga0209092_10003295_pt1 | contig 14106 bp, 12 predicted proteins | sample FraStrMetagenome_FD_187446 | JGI IMG/M metagenome (GOLD analysis project Ga0209092, IMG submission 187446) | Marine eukaryotic phytoplankton communities from Arctic Ocean - Fram Strait ARC3M Metagenome (SPAdes) (version 2) | ecosystem: Environmental > Aquatic > Marine > Oceanic | place: Fram...
AAGGAATTTGAATTCGCTTTTTGGAATATTCATAGGAAGTATTAACTCAGTATTGTTTTCATTTTCTAGAAGAAATGTCTTACCGTTTTGAATTTTATGAGAACCTTTCACTGATAGACTATTTTATTTCATTATTTTTGTTTGACTTGGCATGTCTGCATAATTAATATACCTATTCGAATAAACAACTCAATTGTAAAAAGTCATTTTTTGTCTTGAAATGAAACTAATCTAACTTTTCACAGCAATTTTGATAGGGACTGTTATCACATTTTAGAATATTTTTTCCTAGGAAATTTTAAGGGTCATTTCAAATATATGGCAATTTCCTTTTTTGGCATTTTCTGAAAACTTACGAAACTCTCATGTGTCCTGAGCAGCACTTTTATTCTGAGAAATATGTTTGTTGTCGACTCTTTTGTGCATGATGTGTGGATCATAGATGTGAGAGATGTGGTTTCATTTATATTATGTCCTTTGGTTGTCCCGCTATCCTCTAATTAGCTTTGCAAGCTACAAGTAAAAAGAAAATAAATGATTTTAATCAAAAAGCATTTTGTGCCTGGAAATATGAAAAAAGGAACTTCGTGTTTTTTTAATCAATAAATTTAATTTAAGTTTATGAAAGAAAATAATTTCGCAAAAGAAAGTGTTATGTATAAGGAAGTGAAAGCAATATTGATTCAGTTAGGCATTTAAACATTGTTGAGATTGGTGATATATATCAAAAAACTTTATCTTCACAAAAGAATTCTTACATTCAAAACTTAAGTATCGCAATTTCGTTTGTCATTTTCAAATTGACACCATGTAAATGCTACAGGTTAGATATCTTGTGAAGGAATAGACTTTATATGATTTAGTATGTCAAGGGTTATCGCGACAATCCCTGTCAAAGCATGAAAGGCTAATTATACGTATGAAGGAAGTTCATGCCCTATTGCATATTCTAGCCTCTTCATTTCAATCTTAAAAGTCCTATCCCGCAAGAGCAAAAGTAAATGTTGGACATATCAATTCAAGGGCAGCAGTTTTGAATAATACCTAATGTTGTTAATATTTAGGAACGACAATCTTGAATATTTTGAACAACTTTCGAAGTTTTCGCGCCACTTCTTTCTGGTCATGAACAGCCCATCGTATAAAACTACTAGGAATGCCCATACTGAAGAGCTCTATCACTTACTCACTCAAAATATTTATGAACACATAACAAAATGAACCATCCATAAAGATGAGAATTTAAGTAGCATGTATAGTCAGTATGGTAAAAATCATATTTTTATTTTATGGTTTGTTGTGGATCTCCGTATGTCATGAGATACTTTTTTTAAAATAAAGTGCTTGATTGCCCTTCATTCTTCAAACAATTTTTTCTTTGTGGAGAGAATAAATCGAGCCCGTGAATCTTCAAAGAAAAGGAGCAAAACTTAAACGCATACTTATCAAGGTAAAGGGAACTATAACATAGGAGTGGTGAGGCTTGGATCAGAGAAGTCAAGCTGATTGATATCGGAAAATATATTTTTTCAACTTTTGTGCAAAACTAAGAAGAGAACTTCATTTGATACAATTTTGTGCTTCGCAGAATCATGAAGTACATCGTTGTCACAGGTGGGGTTGTTTCTGGTCTAGGGAAAGGTGTTACAATTAGCAGCATCGGTCGCATCTTGAAAGGATGCGGACTAAGAGTTACATCTATTAAGATTGATCCTTATTTGAACGTAGATGCTGGAACTATGAGCCCATTTGAGCATGGAGAAGTAAGTCTTTTGCACGAATTATTGTCTTATTCATTATCTCCTACGGTATCAATTAGGTAGTCAAGGAGGCTCCTTGAGGAAGTATGTTTTATAATTTGACACGGATTTTCTTTTCTTTCGTAACAATTCACTCATGATATTGCCAATCGCAAAGGTTTTTGTTCTGAAAGATGGAGGAGAATCTGATCTTGATTTAGGAAATTATGAACGATTTCTTTCTATTCAGTTGACATCTGATCATAACATCACAACAGGAAAAATTTACAGAGAAGTCATTGCTCGTGAGAGACGTGGCGATTACCTTGGAAAAACAGTGCAAATCATTCCCCATATTAGCAATGAAATCCAAGATTGGATTGAACGTGTTTCCCATATTCCTGTAGATGGTTCAGATTTAGAACCAGATGTTTGTCTTATCGAAGTTGGAGGCACAGTTGGAGATATTGAGAGTATGGTGTTTTTGGAAGCATTGAGACAGTTCCAATTTCGTGTAGGCTCTGATAATTTCTGCCTTATGTTTGTTAGTCTTGTACCTGTATTAGGATCTGTAGGAGAACAAAAGACAAAACCAACCCAGCACGGTGTGAAGGAATTACGAAGCCTGGGTTTGTCTCCAAAGGTTATACTTTGTCGATCCTCCGAAAAATTGGAGTCCAAAACATGCGAGAAAATTTCTGGATTTTGTCATGTGCCACATGATTGTGTACTAAGTGTCAATGATGTTAATAACATTTACCATGTTCCATTACTTTTAATGCAACAAAATTTGCATGAAATTGTCTCGCGGGAATTAAAACTGATATATCCTGAAAATCCACCGAATATGATAGACTGGAGCAAAATGGCACACGATGTAGATAATTTCAATGAGCAAGTCAAAATTGTCATAGTTGGAAAGTATACAGGGTTGCAAGATTCTTACTTAAGCGTTATCAAGGCAGTTAAGGTAAGCGAACATAAACAGTATCGATTCTTGGAGTAGGTAACTTTAATTGAATGCTAATGATGATGGATCTTTTCATTCCAATTCAATCTGATCAGCACGCTGCAATTGCCTGCGAGCGCGACCTCGATCTCATTTGGGTAGAAGCTGCAACACTTGAGAAAAAAACAGGAACAGAAGCAGTAGACGAAAATTTAGAATCAGCGGATGATTATGAAACTGCGTGGGCCAAGCTAAAATCTGCTGACGGTGTTATTGTTCCTGGTGGATTTGGTAACAGGTATGTCAAAAATCTTTTATACATTATCATCTTTTAGTAGCTTCTCGAATTCGCTTATGCATGCGTGCCGTTAAATGTAACAGAGGTTTCCTTGGAAAGGTCCTTGCAGCTGAGTACTGCCGTACTTCAAATACTCCTTTCTTAGGGATTTGTCTCGGTTTTCAAGCTATGGTTGTTGAGTATTGTCGAAATGTTTTGAATTGGGAGAATGCAAACTCTACAGAATTTGATGATAAATGTGCTCCAAATGATGTTGTAATGTTTATGCCTGAAGTCGACAAAGAAAATATGGGTGGAACTATGAGGTTGGGTGCACGAATTACTAAATTTGTTAAAAAGCATGACGATGGAAGTATGTCCACGGCACAAATCATGTATGGCGAGAAGGATGAAGTAAGTGAACGTCATCGTCATCGGTATGAAGTCAATCCTGAAAAAGTGCAACAAATCGATGATGCAGGTCTGAAGTTTGTTGGAAAGGATGAAACTGGCCTGAGAATGGAAGTCGCTGAACTGCCTCGAACCAAACACAGGTATTATGTGGGATGTCAATATCATCCTGAATTCCAAAGTCGTCCTTTGGATCCTAGTCCTCCATTCCATGGCCTGGTTCTCGCAGCTTGTGATATGCTAAATGACTTCGTGACTCGATAAATATTTCCATAGAAAGATACATGAATATAATAAATAATTGATTATATTTTGCATTGAATTATACAATTTTTCATTTTCAGTTTTATCATCGTGAAATAGTTATTTGTTTGATTTTTCTTCATCAGTGTACGATTCAAGATGCAGAAGAGAAAATCCACTAGAAACTGTTCTGGTGAAGTATGATTCAACACTCAAGAATTTTTATTTTATCAAAATTATGATAAAAACAAAGACGTTGACAAGAGAAGAAATTATTGAATTGCTAAAGCTAAAATATCAAAGTTCATTCGTGCATACTTACTTCACAATGTATAATTTCGACCAACTAAAATAAGTAATCTTCAGTTTTCACCCAGGAGAAAATCTACAGCAGTGTGGTGCCATCATTTTAGAAACCACAAGTTTTGCTACTTACTTAGATGGTATGTACATATTAGTACAATATCGGTACAATATCTGTACAATCGGATGGATTAGAATTGAGTAGACCAAACTAAATTGTCCAGTCCACGTAAAGTGCACGCAAATCAATTAAGTTGTTCGTTTCAGAATACCATCTCCCTACTTACTAAAACAAACAATTTCTCAGCCCTCACCCTTGTAGTCGAATTTGTTCACGAGAAGTCAATCAACAATGGTGCGTTTGCTCAAGAGATTTTAAAGGGATGGCGACATTCCTTCGACTTGTTCGTATTGAAACGAACTCTCATGCCGATGTATAATAAAGGCTGCGTTGCAAGCGATTGAAAGAAGCAAAAGGTGTATGGACACGGTGATCTGTGACTTCTGCAGATTTCTTTTGCAAAAAACATATATTTCATCTCGTAAAAATCGTATGAAGCCGTACGCGAGCAAAAAAACTGTACCCAACTGAATTCGAAGTTAGCAATGGATGCTCTCATGATCTTCTAACGACCTTTGGTTTCATTTTACTCCATTTCTTGTGTATTAATAGGATCAAACTGTCAAACTCGCAAAGGTCAGCAAGGTTCTTGGAAGAACTGGAAATACCGGTAATGTAACACAAGTACGTGTTGAATTTATCGAGTCCGACGCACAAGGTGGACGTTCAATTGTGAGGAATGTGAAGGGACCTGTTCGTGAAGGAGATATCTTGGTAAGAGGGGATATTCAAGACTGATCCAATTCAGAATCAAGTAGGAAGACTTTTTACTAACTCTTATCTTTCAATTCCCCCCGTGTATTTAGTGTTTGCTTGAATGGGAACGTGAAGCTCGTCGGTTGAGGTAAATTGCTGAAGAAGAAATTAAGAAATATCATGAGATGACAATTACCTATGGCTTTAAGTCCTGAAAGAACGTGGTTATATGGAACTTTGAATGATGTCCACAATGACGATGGTCACAAGTTAAAGGCTAAGCTTAAAAATTTAATTATCATAGACTTGACAAGGCAGCACAAACCTAGTAACTTAACTTGTTTGCTTCCCAGCAAAATAGAGATTGTTCTTTCTGTACAGTTTGTCGTCAGGGAAAAAAGTCCCTTCATGCAGAGCTAGATTTGTTTCATAATGCGTTTATAAACAAATGCATCGAAACTGTATTTGCTTGAATTGGAAACGGCAAATTAGTGCGGTCTCTACAGGAGATAGTTGCTATTGATTTGATTCTTTTTATTGTTTGTTGTGAGAAAAATTTAGACATCTAGCGTTATATTATTCAGGAATGTTAGATTGGTTGGAAATTGAGAATATGTGAGTCATGAATGTGACTTTTATCCAATCAATTTTAAACATCTTGGATTTAAGACGACTTCGGGATACTTTTTAATCAAATTATTATTGTAGAATTGTAATAAATGAAATCGATGTATCCCAATTTTGGTTCTGCGCACCTTTGGTAAGAGAAAAGTTATCAAAGATAATCAGCACTTTTAAATTATTGTCCGTCAAAAATTATTGAGATAAATTGTACATGGAAAGAAATATTCCTTAACATTTATTCCGCACTTCTTGTTGCAATGCAGTAACAGTGTATTAATGTAAAAAATATTTGAACAAAGAGAAAAACTATGAAAAAGATCAAAGCAAAACAATTATGTTTTCTTTCTTCACAGTTTGTTGGGTCGTATGAAAATGTTTTTCAATGAAATATCTTATTCTTTAGTAAATTAAGACTCACTTTACCGAATACTTCAAAGAATCGAATCTCCAATTCCTGCAAAACTTACATCGATTGATGCGAAGGCATTCTCACATTTTTTTAAGAAAGTCCTTTTTCGTTGGAGTTACAACTATATTATAAAAAACATTTTCCAAATTGTAAACCAAATGTGTTTTTTCAGAAATTCTTGAATCTACACTTTGGTTGTCTATATTAAAAAGTTGTGTTTCAACTCAAAGATTCTTTTATGGGAGAGTTTCGGAATGGACAAAAAATCACGATAATACAGGAGAATCTATAGTAAATTTCAGATTTTAATTTCCATTCTCCAGAAATAGAAGTGTAGTCCAATTTATATGAATAGTTTGGGAAAAAGTCTTGCATAATCTCGCTAGATAGACTTGATAACACACATTATCTCGGATGAAATCATTGCGTTATGATAATGATGTAAAAGCATTATGACACATATGCATGATAAACTCTAAAATCATTCATACAGGCAGTTGCTCGAATACATTGCAAAATTGATGGAAAGGATGAGCCGAAAAATATCCATATCCTGGGCAAGAAAAGGTATCTTGCTGCTGTACCTCTCTTGACAACACTGGGCACCTTTTGGACAAGATGCGGTTAAACGTATGGTACGTTTTGAGGAAAGTTAATAAATGTGAGATTCAAACCTGCTACGTGATTCAAAGTGTATTACCAATAGATTTTCAAACTGTTAGCCTTAAGTATTTTGAGAGTTTGAATTCATATATAAGTTTCTGGAATTTTGATAAGCTTCTCATACTTTTATATAGAAGAGTTTCTCCGTTGTTGAGTTTCAGAATTAAGTGTCAACGGAAAAAATGGGGTTTACGTGCTTAAGAATGGAAAATTTGGTTACTCCTTTGTTTCTGTTGCGAATGTTGCCCTCTTCCGAAAATCGGGAGAGATTTTTGTATTTTGCTGCATCTCTAGAGAGAAGGGAAAGTAAAAATAGCTGTAATGAATCTATCTATAACCTAACTAATTGAGACAAAACTTTTCAAGATAAAGTAGATATTGACGAAATATTATAAAAATAATCAACTTATACACCATTGATAGACTTTTTAATTCATGCCATGTTTGGACATATAAAACATTGACAAAGAACAGATCAGATCAGACCCAGGCATTATTGATTGGGTGGATGATTCCACATGAATAAAAAAAAGTCTTACAAGGTTTCCCGATAAAATGAAACATAGCAGGGTACACCAACTCTCATCGGTTTGAAATAGATGAATATCATATTCTTTTACTCTTTTTATCCTTTTTGGATTTGATTGACTTTGCCTTTTTGGACTTGAATGATTTTCCGGACTTGGACTTCGACTTCGACCCACTCTTAAAACTAGATTTGGAATTTATATTACCATATTTTTTCTTTGATTTCCTGGCCTTCTTAGCTTTCTTTGATTTTTTAGATTTACTGTCCACTGATTTACTATCTGAAGATTCGCTATCCACAGACAAACTATCTGATGATTCGCTATCCACAGACGAACTATCTATTCGCAAAGTAATCTCAGTTGGTCTGAGTGTAGCTGGTTCGTCAATAGAATTTGTTGGTGAAGGAGTGGGCGATAGTGTTGTGATGAAAGTTGGCGAAGATGTTTCTCCATCTGTAGGTGATGAGGTTGGAGGCACAGATGGTGAATCAGTAGGACCTTGAGAAGGTACGGGTGTTGGAGTATTGGTCACAACAGTTGTCGGAGAATTAGTTGGATTTTCAGTAACATCTATTGTCGGTGTAGCTGTTGGTAAAGCTGATGGCGTAATTGTGGGTGAGGCTGTAGGAGAGGAAGTTGTGGCGATCGTTGGATGCTCAGAAACAGCTTCCGTTGGTGTAGCTGTTGGTGAAGCTGTTGGAGAATCTGGTGCAGGTTCAGAACTTCCTTGATCAATGTCAACCGATGGTGATTCTGTTGCACCTTCAGTGATGATAGCTGTGGGAAAAGCAGATTCGCTAGAAGTTGGTGAAGCTGAAAGGCTCACAATTAGTCGTTCAGTTCCAACTTGAGAGGGGGAAAGTGTTGCTCTTGCTGTTGGTGACGCAGTTGGTGTAATCGTAAGATTGCTCGTGGGTTCAGAAGACATTTCAATTGCTATTGTCGGGGGTGTGGTTGGAAAACTAGATGTAACGAAAGGAGCTAGTGTTACACCTTCAAAAAGAGGGCAAAAGTCTCCAGTGGGATCAACGACGCTTTCCTGGATATCGAGAGACAATATAACATATAGAATGGTCAATATTAAGTTCTTCTATAATCGAAGAAATAAGGAGTTCACTTTTTGATGTTACTTACCACAGTGAGCCAACCAATAGAGTCACCCTCTGAAAAAGGCACCACATCACATCGATTAGTATAAGTCAATATGAAACTGTTGGTGACTTCCATACCATCTGTGTTGACACCTTTCAGGACTATTTGTAATCCTCCAGGAATATCCTGAGAAGGTGTGGATTCCAAACTATTCCCATTGATTATACTATCGTAAGATAATGTGTCACCATCAAGTAAGATGACCCCTGGTAAAAAAGTTTGCTTGATCACAGTTAAGTCTAAACCGAGTTCGAATATGTTTACACTGTTTATTTCAACTGGCACCAAATCAGTAACATCATCGGCATCTCCGAAGGAAGGTTCTTCTATTATTTGGCAGAAGATAGCATCTATGCCTTTGTCAGAGCCAGTGATAGTGTTTGCAGGAGGACAATTTTGAGACAAATCTAACGTGAAGGACATTGTAAAGGGAGAACATACACATGATTCTGTCGTTGTAGTTTGGGCTTGAGTGCCTTTTAACAACGATAACACATTTAACAGAAAGACAAATAGGGTTTTGGATGACATTTTCATTCCCGCAAAGGCAGGTCTTGTACTTGTGTGGTGAGCGAACACTGCCTCATCTTGATTCAAGAAGATTCTTGGTGAAAGGTGTCTTAGTTGATGGAAAGCAGGTCTGGATTCTGTAGTACATTGCCTGATTCTATTAGCTTGGTCATATTCACATATATTTTCATCATCACATATTTCGCCAGACTGAGACATTGATTCACACTTAGAATGAGACATAGACTGAAACATTCTGACGAAACTTATTTCTTTATGATGTAAGAAGATAGTTGCTGATCAACTTTAAATAAGTTCTAGTCTTGCAATGGCAACTCCTTTTTGCACTATGATGCAAGACCTCGCTCGATAAAAACTTTGGTTTCCTGAAAATCAATAAGATTGGGATAGAGATTCAATTTTTCAATTTAAATCCCAATTAGCTAAGCAAATTCCTCAATACAATAATTGTATCCATGTGGTAATCGACACATGATGCTTTTCCTGTTTGTTCAAATTGATGCTAATTGGACTTTTTTCACATGCTTTGGGGATTTTCGAATCTAAGTCTTAAACATACCCATACACATTATTTAGGGACTGACAATCGGTCACATAAGCTAATATGCATGTGCCAAATTCAAATAAGATTTATATAGGAAGCACATAATTAGATTCAAAAATTATGGAGTGTGGATACTCATCGCTCCCGTAAGAATTCCCCCCTCAGTATTTGAACAGAAAATTTCACTCGTTCAGAATTTATTACACATATTAAATGAAATAGTGATCAAACCCGTGTAGGTTGTCATGAGTATAGGAAAGTAGGATTCGTTTTCTAGAGTGCGCATGAGATTCAAATCTTTTTAGTTCCTAATGTTTAGGAAATATTTTCTCATAAAAGCTAATTATTTCAAATTTTTGGATGATTCTTGCTCATTTGACAATTTATTTAAAATAGTCATATATTTCGGATTGAATTTTATATTCTTAAGATTCAACAAAAAGTAGGAATGATGAGAAAAACTGCGTACCATCATAGATAAGGACTTAATTTTAAATGTATCAAGTTGTTTCAGTCGTATCGATTTTGTTATTGTCAGCAGTGATGCTCAAACAAAAATATGAATTGAACATTTCGTTCTTCACAAGCCACATTTCTTGCCAAATTGCCTTAGATGAAGCAACATAAAATGTTTATAAATGTATTGAATTATGAACTTCACAAAGATAATTTATCATGACATGAATCAAAAGATTTTATTTTAAAACATGTAGATTATAGACATGTGTATAATACATGCAGAAATTGGAAAAAATGATTTGTTAATTATTTACTAGAACTCCAATTGGGCGGGCGCCTCGCGTTTTTGATTCTCTTTTTCCGTTTCACATAGGGTTCTATGTTGTATCCCCTTGATTGTTTTCGCTTTTCTTTCTGTTGTATCGCATTCTTAATGTGTATATGCCACATGTCAAGGTGTGAGCACTCTGCATTTAGGAAAAAGTTTCTTTTTTTTTTCAACAGAAACCTATCCATAATATGTAATTATTTTGCACCATCTCTCCTTAAGTCATCTTAAAGTTGCCTCAAAAATTCCCTATTCCGGGTCTCCTCCGTTCGCTCCTGCCACATGATTGTTCCATAATCAATGAGTGCCATAACAACATTTTTTTCCATCAGCTGACATTAAAGACAGGATCTTTTACTTCCTTTTGATACTACATATTTTGTATTTCTGACCATTTGTTTGACAGGAATCCTTTTACAAATGGATCAAACCCAATTTTTCTCTGTTCCGCATGTGATATCTCCACCATTTCATGATATGGTGACTGTGTCTTTGGGACACTCACAATTTCGTTGCCATGGTGACATTGTTTCAATACCTCCGCAAAATGGTTTCAAAGCTCTGGCAAGGTTGTTAATCATTCCATTTTTGTAAACAATTTGTTATTCAATTCGAAATTTCTCACACAATCCATGTGTTCATTTTTACACATGTAAACATGACTCCACGTTTCATCACATACTCTTCAAATGGGACGTATTTTTGTAGAACTTTTCTTCCATTCACAATTGATTTCCATTGTGATCCACAGAATGTCTCTGCAGGTATGCCATGGTGTGTCTGGAAATAATTTTTAATGCTTACTGTCATATTTCCTGATATCAAGGTACATACGATATTTGTTGCAAATGGTATGTTATTCTTCAGCAATACTACTTGTTGAGCCAAAAGGAGTGGAGGGGCATGATGTGGAAAAAATTGGGGTATTGGTCCTTGTACAAATTGGCCAGCTTGAATATCCATTCTCTTATTTAATTCTTGTGCCGGTGTTAAATCATCTGTTATATCATCCAGGTGGGCTTTGACATGTTGTCCTGGAATCACAAAGGGACTGTTTTTAATATGATATTTTAATTCTAATGATTGCCAAGGCTCCAAATGTCTCTGCCCTATATGAGACCATGGTCTGTTTTGGTCCATCGACTGGTGTCACTGCTTCCACTAATATATTTGCTGTATTCTTCATTGCTACGCAAAAAGCATGATATCCTCTTCCATCCAATACTGATCCGTTTGATGCTCCTATCAAAGTATCGTGTTTCATATTGTACTCTAGCATCCATTATTGTGGAGGATTTATATGGAGTGTCCCCCAGTTTCTTCTCATCAAATTTGATGTTTTATTTATTGAGCCCACTTCCGTTTCAATAAGCTCACTTATGTGTTGAGTCCCCACAATCTTGTATCCATTACCATGTGTAACAACATCTGCGTTATAAATAAACTCCACTTCGTTCAAATCATTACCATGGTCGCATGCAATTGAAAAAAAAAACATAGATCTTGTATTTAATTATAGAAATCTATTTAATCTTTCATTATACTCATCTCTTTATTTACTTTTACTTTCCATACCTGATGCGTATTTCTATTTGGTATTCTCTTCCCTAAAGATTTTTGCATATAATTGAATGTATGCTATTTTTTAAAATGTCTTGCCACACTTTTTCCAAGGTTTTGGGTACTTGCATTTTTTTTGCCAGAATATTTTGCTACTTCTATTTCGATTACCACGTACAATACTTTCATGCACATCAACCCCGCTTCCTACTAGTACCACTGTATCTGACGATGTTTCGATTTGCAAGGATAGGCGTATTTGGTTAAATATCATTGTATGTTGACGATCCGATATATTAAGATGCTTCATCACATCCATAAGGTAAAAGTCATTTAGACATGTTAATGCATGCTACTTCGACTTCATATTTGGCACTTCTAGTTCCATTCCACAGGAAGCCGCATACTCCCATAAATTTGTTATCCAGGTTTTGGTAACAAATTTGCTTACAGCTTCATATTCCTCTTGGAAAAATGGTTTGCTCGCACCAGCTTCTAGCTGAGTTCATCCCAATGATATTTGCAGTAACTTTCCTGTGGTATCTTGTCTTCGCAGATACATAAATAAAAACTTCAGTTTCTCTATTCCTTGTGTAACAGTCTACACAATTAAGGTTGAATAACTGTTCTCACTTAATTTATAATATATTCTAAATTGATACATTTTGTACTATTATTGTGTGGAGGATAATCTCTTGACGTGACGTCACATACATGGATGAAGATTCAAGTCATTCTTGTATGTGTCGAGTTGAAGTGCTGACGTGTGTATGTTAGTTGTACTTACGGCAGGATGGAAAATGTGAGACCCCCGCAAGAGGTTTTCGTACTCTGTAGTAGTTGGAAAGATAGAATTTACAACGTGAAGAACTGTTCCTCTCCTGTGACGATGGTGAGACGCTGGATGGTGTTTACTAAAGTAGTCTGCCAGATTAGTAGATCCAGGAGACCATAGGATACGAAACTTATTTTGGAGGATTCTGTCTTTGACCCTTTTGTGCGTTTTTGTTTGATAGTATTGTTAAGAAAACCAGCGGCGGTGGTATTGTCAGTTTGGATGGGGATGGGAGGTTGTGGATGACCCATATCCTCCAGGGCATTCCGGAGGGGAATGACATCTTGAGCTGAGTGAAAGACAGTTCCGATTTCGGCTTCGCCTGCGGATGCCATCACATTGCACATAATGGAGCAAAGGGTGTGAATGGGGTCGTTGTGTGCTGATTTGGTGCTATTAGATGCAAGATAGGAATGTCCAGCAGCTCGGCTTCTGGTCTTCTTTTCAGAGAGATAAGACGCATTGCTATGGATGTGAAGGATCATGTTGGATTTTTTGTACCTTACAGTGGCATTTGGGTTAGTGGCAATATAGTTGAGTAGATGTGTTATTGCTTCAGCTGTTTCTTCTGTAGGTTGATTTTTCTGGGGTGCAATTGTTCCTAGTAGTGCAACTAAAATAGTTGGGTCAACTGCCCGCCCATAGAAAGGAGAGACCCAACGATTTGTTGGATACGTTTTGTTTCTTTATCTGTGATAGGTGAGGAGTCCACTCCAGTGGCATATTGCACTTTTTGACCATAACTAGTCCCCTTTATTTTCTGATCCTGGTCTAAAGAATGCATCATAATTTCCTAACTTAATTTGATCTTTGATACAATACCATCTCACATCTAGCCCTTTGCTGAATTTGCAGTAGTATTATCTGATTGCATTGGTGTTGGTGATTGTTTATGACCCAAGGCATGTTGCAATAGTGTTGTACTTTTGGCATTCATATATAAGGAAGCATATTCAGCTTTAGTAGCTGGTGTGACCAATGTGTGAATGGCATTTTTAGTGCTTCTTGATAATGGACCATTTGATGTGTATACTTGTACTTGGTGTTGACCTAAATAAAAATGTCCACCGCACCTACTTCTTGCTTTGGGTTCTGATAAATATGAAGCATCTGAATGTACTTTTAATATCATGTCCAAAGTATGATGTCTTATAGTTGCATTAGGATTAGTGGCACAATAATGTAACAGATGAGTTATCATTTTTTTTTGTGAATTGGGTTCTTGGTGCTGCTTGTATGTGTGTAATTGTACTTAATGTTAGTAACATTGTGCAACCTATTATTGCTCGGATGTAATGCAGCAATGCTCCTATTACTTGTTGAACATATTTTGTGTCTTTAGTATCTAGCAATGGAGTTGTGTCAATTGGCATTGGTGTTTGTGTGTTTTGGTTATGATAGTTAATACGTTGGTATGGATATGGTGTATATTGTTTGAATGTTGGTGGTGTATGTTGAAAATTACGCAAAACATCATTTACATATCCTTCATTGTATTTTCTTGTTTATATACACTAAGGAATTTCACCCCCCTCCATGGCGGAATAATCACACCGACGGCACAACGCAAGCTACCGATCACCAATTTTCAAAGTCGATATCACTTTGGATTCAGTTTTTCCAGAAGAAACGGACTGTGAAGTTCGGAAAAAATCCATTGAGCATCTCAAAAGTTATTCAGCGATCTCTACTTTTTCGGCCATTTTCGTACTCCAAACATCCCATTCTAGCA